>ENA-OWLC01000056-OWLC01000056.1-metagenome-genome-assembly--contig:-NODE-56-length-26153-cov-3.928998_pt1 | contig 26153 bp, 14 predicted proteins | sample MGYA00245344_ERZ651092 | MGnify/ENA primary metagenome ERZ651092 (study PRJEB26857, sample SAMEA4031755) | metagenome | biome: human; feature: oral; material: saliva | place: Philippines | collected 2014 | study... | reverse complement strand
CCACCTCGGCAAGCGCGCAGTCTTCGGATGGCTCGTCCTCGACCACCGCGTCCGAGGCGAAGCTACCCGAGGGCGAGTACAAGGAGTACAAGGAGAAGGGAAATCTTATCTACAAGAGTGAGGTTCAGCTTGAAAACCTCATCAAGGGTGAACTTGCCGACAAATACCACAAGCTGGAGATGTACAAAGTCCTGGCTGAGTTCTACGAGGAGACCCTCAAGACGATTGACAACATGATTTATGGCGTGCGCAATGTCATCACCATTCATCAGCTTGCCAACGGAGACACATTTAAGTAAGGCTCACGATGATTCTTTCAACACAACTTGTACCGACACTTGCAGGGGAAGAGGTCTCAAAGAAAGACTACCTTCTCCTGCATAGGTCTTTTGAGTGTGCTGTGGAGAGTGCCGTCATCAAAGGGCTTGACGCTATAAACATATCCTCTACGGATAAGTCGGACTTGTACCTTTACTACTTCTTATCTCTTACACCAGCCATCAAGGTATGGTATGTGGATACGGATAACAGCGTGAAGAGCCTACTCATCCACGTTCCCGATGATGAGGCATACACCTACTCTACGGACAAGACCCGTGAGGTGGCGAAGGAAAGGTATATAGGTAACTACCCTGCATACAAAGAACCCTTCTTCAAGCGTATAGACGAAGGAATGAAGTATGACTACGAGAATGGGTTATACCATAACTCAGACTTACTTCCTCACCTCAAGAAGTCGTCCAACCTCCTTGACGGAATTAAAATCACCATTGACAACTCCATTGAGATAAAGAGAAAGGAACGCATCTTCTCCTACCTACATCCTACTATCTCAAAGACAAGGATGGAACACCTCATCCACCAATACGAGAAGAGCAATTCTCTTCCCTCCTCCTCTCCCAACCTTGGGTACTTAAAGGTAGTCCACAGAACGAGCGGAGCGGAGATGGGCATTGTCGGTGAAGTGTACATTTACAATGGTGATGGTAGCGTGTATGTGTTCTCCCTCGGTCGTCAGATGAACTCAAGTGACCTTGCAAGCGTAAAGGCGAAGATGGAAGCCTTCTCCGAGAAGAATGGCATCAAGACTTCATCCAAGATACGTGCGGTATCATACCAAACGGAGGAGGAACTCATCACAGCCGTTCTGTCGTTCATTCCTTCGGTCTCCCCTCTGTTCTTTAGTATGACCTCTCAAAGCTCCATACACGAGCTAAAAAAGAGGTATATGGAGATTATACGTAAGCATATCCAAATGTCATACGAAAAGGATACTACGGGATGCTACAAGAAGAATGACAGCGTAGAATCACCATACAACATTCCTAAGGAGCTTACCTTTGTAATAAACTCAATGATAAGTCGTGGAGTGGAGTCTCCCTCAGACAAACTCCTTGAGCGTATCTTTAGCGTGGCTTTCGCAGACGCTTCGCCCGTAGTGTCCATTGACTATGGGTATATGTACGAGCGTTGGGATAGGGCTGTCAAGGTGAAGGAGCAAACGACAATCCCGTTCATCAGTAAGGCACTCTTTGGCATCACCGACATTCCCGAAGAACCATTGGAGACCTCACTCTCCTCTTCACACGTTGATATGATGCTCTACCCATACTGCATCGGTGTCGTGATGTTCGCAAGGATTGAGGAGCACTTGAAGCTGTCACACATCCTGATAGACCACGCTAACTTCGCAAGGATAGCACCCGACTCCGTCCTCTCCTCACGAGTGATAGCGAACTCCATTATGTCCAAGTTCCTTATAGAGAAAGGTCTCGTACTCCCTCCATGGAAGCCCGAGACCAAGACCCTTACGGGAGCTTACAATAAAGAACCGATTAAAGGATACCACCAAGGTGTTGTTCAGTATGACTTCACGGCTATGTATCCTACAATCATTCGTCAGTTTAATATATCACACGAGACACTCTTAGGTAGAGCTACAGAAGCGTGCGCCAAAGGAGCGGAGATAGACCCTACGAGGAATATCCCGTACTCGCCCAAGGTTGTGAAAGAAGCAACAGCTAAGTACCTCTCTTGTGACCCATCCTCCATCCATACGGCAGGTGGTAGCGTCTTCTCAAGCACCGAGAGAGGCGTTCTTCCAACGATTATGGATGTCCTCTTTGATAAGCGTATTCAAGCCCAGCGTAAGCTAAAGGAAGTTGAAGACGAAATCAAACGTCTAACGGAAGAATAGGAAGTAGGTCAGGAACGACAAAGCGGTAAGACCAAGGAGACCTACAATCGTCCACGAGACGACCTGCCTGATGAAATAAGAACGTTCAAGATAGGGGAGTTGTAAAGTGTACTGCACGCCAAAGCAGTTCGACAGCTCCCCTTTCTCGTTAGCGAAGTTGAAGACCTCCTTGTAAAGCATAGACCCATCAATGCCAAGCTCTTCAATGAAGTACTTAAACTCTTTGACCTCGGCTTCCTTGAGTACGTAATCAAGTTTGTCCTCATAGCTTGGGTCTTTAGCGAGAACCTCGGCAGGTACAACTATCTCGCACAGCACGGACTCACCATCCTCATCAGGTCTCATCCCGTATCTGTTCATAACGGAAGCCTTATCGTGGTGGTCTGCAAAAATGTTCACTTTGAACCACTCTTTTGACTTCTTGCTGTTCTTTATTCTCGTAAGAAACTTATAATCAAGGTAATCCGCTATTTTCATTCGTTGTTTTTGATTGTAACTACAATATATATAGTATTATAGACTGCAAAGACTACAATAATGAAAATGAGTAGGATGGATGCTATGTCGCCACCAAGCACCACTCTCGCAGACCTGCAAAACAGCATTACGCAGGATGTAGAGAAAAAGGGTGGTTCGGCTACGACAATATATAGCACAAACAAGATTAACGAGATTATTGACTCCATAGCAAGTGGCGCACCAAAGGTAGACTATAAGCCTTTCTATAAAAAGAACCCTGAGCTGAGGTCTCCCAATATCCTCTTTGAAATGACGGAGTGGGAGAGTGCAGAGTTTGATAGGTGTATGCTTGACGCAAACTACTTCACGGAGAACTACGCTAAGTTTAAGACCGACTACGGATACCGCCTTGTTGAACTGAGAGACTACCAGCGTGAAGCCGTTGAGCTTGTCACGAGCGAGGTCTACGATGAGGAGATGGATTTATGTGTTCCCGAGAACAGAAACGTCATCCTCATGCAGAGTCGTCAGACGGGGAAGTGCGTGACATACGATACCAAGGTGATGCCCCTTTGGGATGATGGAGACCAAGAGATTGGAGAGATTTACCATAAGTTCAGGAAGAAGACATTCCTTGATAAAGTGAGGTATGTGCTTATGTGGCTTTATAAAAGATTGTAATTATGCTTTTACCAGCAGATAAGATTAACAGAGGTGAGCCTATCGTTAAATCAGCTGTCCCTTACAAAGGAGTACTGATTGAGGATGGAGATATTTCACTTGCCTCTTTTGATAAGGTAGTAATGCGCTCATTGTCGCTTGTTATTGAATACATGTCAAATGCTACATTCAATAATCTGTATGCGAATGATGTCATTGAAAGCCCAACGGATGTATGCCTCAAGTTTCCTATCGGAATCTGTAGGGGATACAACGATGAGTTTATATTGTGTTTTGCTCCGATAGACGTTGATGGATTAGAATATGAAGTGGCACGAGAAGGTGGTAGTAATGAGGGAGTAGAGCCCGCTGATTTTATTGAATCCATACATGGATTGATGGAGGAGAACAGCACTCGTGTCGTCCCGATGTCAGTAGATATTACCTCAAACTATTATGACAAGACTAATCCCTCTTATCTCGTTGATACCTCATTAAAGTCGTTTGTTGTAAGAAATCTTAGCCCTGAGTATAATGAGATGCTTGCAATCAAATTTGATGGCGGTGCACTTAGGTATCATCCTAATAGGAATGACAATATCCCATATCATACGCACTCGGTAAAATTCTTTTATAGTAGGGGGCATTTATCGTGTAATATTAATACGCACCCTCTCCCTATCTATTCCGTGAACAGCCCATACAGAGACCCAAGTACAAGGATGGCTGTAATCAATGATAAGATAGCCTCTGATATGAGGGAAATAGCCTCTTATGTATTATCTCAGGAGAATGCGTATAAGATTATATCTAACAACATTCGTACGATAGGAGTTCTCCAAGTGAAAATATCCTCAAGGGATGAGGATGGAAGTATGGCGCATGACCATAGTACGAACAATATCATACGTGGCGCACTATCAGGTTCTGAAGAGAGCGCAAGAATGGAAGTATTAACCGAATTAAAGTTTACGAAAGATGTAGAAAGATGTTTATCATAAGAGAAAGCCTCAAGGAGTTTGTAGGAAAACTCATTGAGAAGATTGACCTATACCAAGCAAGACACCACGAGCTTGACGAGAATGACGACACGAAGAAGATAATAGACACCATTGACGTAAGTGAACAGAGGCTTCGTGTCCTTACCGATACAGGTTACGAGAAAGTGACCCATATCCACAAGACCCAACCTTATAGGGTATATACCATAGAAACAGAAAACGGGGAAAAGCTCAGCTGTGCTGACAACCATAAGCTCTTCTACTTTGATAAGGAGGCAGGTAGACCTGCGGATGAAGTCTTCGTCAAAGACCTAAAGAAAGGAGACTGCATCGCAGTCTTTGGTGGGAAGGATTATGTCAAGTCCATTACCAAGCACGGGTTCTCTCATTCAATGTACGACCTTACCATTGACAGCAAGAACCACCGATACTACACGAACAATATCCTATCGCATAACACTACGACTATCGTAGCTATCATCGCTTGGATACTTTGTTTCAGTACCGATAAGAACATCCTCGTGATGGCGAATAAGGGGGCTACTGCAAAGGAGATTATCAGTAAGCTCGTGGAGGTGTTCAAGGGTCTCCCGTTCTTCCTGAAGCCTGGGTGTATATCCTTCAATACGGAGAGTATCGTACTTGATAACGGATGCCGTATCATCTCTCAGACGACTACTGCGTCATCAGCTATCGGTTTTACCATTGATATGCTTTACCTTGACGAGTTCGCACACGTAGACCGAAGCGTAGCATACGAGTTTTGGCGTTCAGTATATCCTACCATTTCAGCATCAAAGACCTCAAGATGTATCATCACATCTACCCCTAATGGGATGTCAAATAAGTTCTTTGATATATGGGATGGTTCACAGAAGGGTCTGAATAGCTTTGCAAGTAAGAAGGTCTATTGGTGGCAAGTCCCAGGTCGTGACGCTGAGTGGGAGCGTAAGACACGTTCTGACTTTGGGGACAATGAGTTTGACCAAGAGTTCAACCTCTCCTTTAGCGTGTCCTCTACGATGCTTCTTAAAGCGAGAGACCTCAAGTTCCTCAAACGCATAAGCAAGGAGTACGTACAGCATGACTTCAATGGTCTAAGGAAGGAACTAAACGACAAACTCATATGGCATCCTGACTTTGACCCATATAGCATTGACTACATGCGTGACGCATTCGTCCTTTCTCTTGATACGGCTCAGGGGTCTCCTATCCAAGATGGTAGTAAGCTGGACTCTGACTACAACGTACTTAATATCTTCAAGCTCGTTCCTATGTCAGAAGCCGCACTGAGAGACCCATATCGTGTCATAAAGGACGTGCGTGATTGTTTCAGACTTGTTCAGATTGGCATTTACTTGGATAACAAGACCAACGAGAAAGACCTCGCAGAGGTTGCCAAGTATGTTACGTTCAATCTGTTCAGGAATGGTATAGGCGATATTGACAATACGAGAGTTCTTGTTGAGGTGAACTTCAATGGAGGTCGTTTTATGGATGTCTTCAGAAGTCACGATAACTTCTACGACAACGTCCTTATACATACGGCTCATAGGGTTGCTATGGATGGTGAGTTCATTCCTTTGAAGGCTGGTTATAAGACAACTCCTGGGAATAGGTCTTACTACATTGACCTCGGTCGTGATGGTATTGAACAGAGACGTATTATCACAACCCATACGGACAAGAAGGCTAATCTCAGTACGGAGGGTCAGCTTAGTTCGTTCGGTAAGAACAAGAAAGGTAAGTACGAGGGTATCGCTATCCACGATGACATCTCAATGACGACACTCAACCTGAGTAGGTTGTTTGACTCAGAGGAGTTCCTATACTTCCTATCCAACTACTACGAGACCTTCCTTGAGGGTATACCTACTTACATCTCATTAGCTATCAACAGCTACTACTCCAATGATGAGCAGGACTTGTATAACCTCCACGATGGTATCAAGGGGGCTTTGCAGATTGCTTCGGGGTATAGTTCAAGGGACGAGGAGATATACGACATCTATCGTGGAATGCGGTAATAAATAGGGAAAAGTGATGGCAAGTTTTTATGGCAGAAGATAAATCAAGAGTAGTTCAACTATTTGACGGGACAGCACAGCCCGTCTACCCCGTAGTCGCCTTTGAGAATGTCTGTGACATTGTCGAGACCTCGAGTGATAATAAGGTTATACCTAACGTTCTCGGCAGTGCGGCGAGACGCAGAGCGAGCGATTTCCTTGGTGTTGGTCTCACCCCCGTCTATAACGACAACGAGGAGGCTAAGATTATCAAGCGTATCAATATCTCGCCATCAGGCTCACCTGATGCCCCTGCAACGCTTTCTATTGAGACGGATTCTCTGTCTAAGGGTCTTGAGCGTACTCTGAATAAGGAGACGACTATTCCCGTTGCGAACCGCATCCTCACGAAGGGTGTTGCCTCTGCACTTAGAAATCTGATGCCATCTAATCCTGCCGATTGGGGGACGGGAAACTATGTGACGAGTGGGGATAATGCTTCTGCAAATATGTACCTCTTCGTAGAAAGCCTATATAAGAACATCTCCGATAAGCTCTTCAAAGAACTGAAGGGTCGTACACATAATGGTGCAAAGGTCGGTGAAATTCTTATTGATGGTGGTCACAAGACGGCTTCTCCTAACGACTATATCAACGTCACGCCTACCAAGCCTAAGAACAGAGAGTTCGGAACTCCTATGGGTCTCTTTGCTATGGATAGTGGTATCCTTCTGCAAGATGAGAACGCCGAGGCATCTTATGCTATAACCAACCTTACTATCAACAGAGGCGTTATCACTGCTACGAGAAATAGGATTAGCGGTGGTGGTGGAGGTGGCACGGCAGGTGCTCTTAACCTTCCTTCTCTTATCACGACACTCACGGCTGAGATGAACAAGACTACGGGTCGTGCAGGTGGTTTTGATAATATGCTTGACAAGTTCTTTGATGAGAACATCAAGCGTTACTCAACGAGGTATAGGAAAGCCGCTAACCTGCCCGTACGTATCAAGAATAACGCAGAAGGCGTAGAGTCTACTGCACTTCCTAATAAGGGTGCAGGGGATACTATCAATGTTCTGTCAAATGCCTATATAAACAACGATGGTTATCTTGTCCTTCAGAAGCAGTCTGTAACCATCCCATCAGCTGTTGCTGGAGGTGGTGGTACGGCTACGGATGCTCTTACGCTTAACAAGGCAGAGAAGCAGACGACAAACAAGCCTATCAACCTTGATGGTCTTGGTGCTGAAAACCACGTTGCTCTCAAGGTAGATGGTAAGGTCACTACGTCAGAAGGGTTCTATGAAGTCTCGGACGAAAGACTGAAGGATATAGTTGGTCGTCTTTCTTCAAACGAGATTGATATTATCCTTAATGCTCTTGCAAGCCCTATCAGATATGCGATGAAGGGTGATGAAGGTGGACAGGTACAGCTTGGTGTTGTTGCTCAGGAGATACAGAAGATAATCCCCGAAGTTGTATCATCTCAGATTATTGAAGGAGAAGAGCGTCTTATGGTGGACTACTCTCGCCTCTCAGTAATTGCTCTTTATGCTGTAAAGTGTGTCAAGGCTGAGATGAACGAACTCACCAAGCGTATGAATAACCTTGAAAGCAAATTTGAAAGTCTCATCCAACAATGCCACAAAGGGTAACGACAACAGAACTGCATACGGAAATAAAGCACGCACGGGACGCATATAAGGGCGTAGGTCACGACTACCACGGAAATATCCTACGTAATATGCTATCTAACGAGCTATTCTCCAACCCAACGCAGGATGCTTTTCTCAGGGGTATAGAGGTGCTTATAGAGGAGCTTATTGATTCGGTCAAGACCATCAAAAAGCATTTCTCCATAGCTCACAAGAAAGGTGGTAATAGGAGACGGGAAAACATCAACTAATAGAATAAAGAGAGGGAGCGACAACGCCTCCCTCTCTTGTTTTTAGGTAAATACGATTAGCAAACGGAAGTGTCAATGAGGTATAAAGCTATCAGCTCTCTCCTTGGAATGAAGTTCTTTTCCTTGGATGGTAAGCAACAAAATATCAAGCATAATCATATTGTATCATTCTTCATAGAACCTAATGAAGGGTTTGAAGCCAAGGGGTATGTAGTAAACCTTGGTGATGGAGAGTTTGAGTTCGTTATAGAAGACGGAGGCTCACGATTTGATAATGGCACGAAGGGTGATATATTCTTCGTGAATAACCTCTCTGAACTCACCTATACGATGAGCTTGGAGCGTCTTGATATAACTTACGAGGATGAAGAGTATAGCACCTCTAACGAAGGCTCTGTAAGGTTTGAAGGTAGCAAGGTGAAGAGTATCACCCTGAGGAATGATGAGGACAAGCACCTTGTTGCTAAGATGCTCAACTCTTTCATTCCCTTCCCTTCGTTTTCGCTCGTTGGCTCTATTGAAATGGAGAAGGGTGCGGTAGGTCTGATGAATACCTCCGAGCTTGTTATTCTCGGGGAACGTATCGCAGACAACTACGTATCCACCTATTACACTCCATTTTCTAATATACCTCCACATATCAAAGTAATCAATGGTGTCCCTTGCCTTGCTACATATCGTATTGTTGCTAAGGCAGAGGATGAGGCTGTTGTCTTTGAGGTATCATCAGATAGGGGTAGCATATCGGAAGGGGAGAACGTAGAGCTTGTAGCACCCATCTCTTACTCTAAGGTGGAATATGAAGGTAAGGAGTATAAGCTAAGAGAGTTGGGTAACTTCTCCGATATACCCATCAAGAGAGAAACGGCATCGTCTGTATCTCCTATCGTCCTGCACTACGGAATGAAGGCAGACAACGAAGGGGTCTTTGATAGCACGCTCTCGCTAAGTCTTGTAGAGGAGTTCGTTCCTCTTGCAGATGACTACTCCTCGGTTGCTACACAAGAAGAGTACAAGAACCTTATATCTGTATATCCATTCTGTACCATAACGCTTACAAGCGAGGTGGAAGGGCTTGATGATAGACTACGTACCTTCTTCACGAACTTCGGTGTTCCCGACCCTAAGGACTATCAAGACGCATTCAAGGACGCTCCTCTAACACCTCTTGACGCACGCTTCATCAACGACAAGAGTAAAGAGCTATACCTAATACATCAAGATATATTCCCCTATGCAGGTACATACAAAGGCTTGCTTAATGCGGTGAACTACCTTGGTTATGATGACATCTTCTTTAGGGAGTGGTACACAAGAGTGGATAACCCTGAGGAGAGAGCCCCTGAGGTTGGGTTTATCTCTATGGACGTTAAGAAGGGTGTCACTCTTTCAAGCAAGCTCAAAGCCACCAATATAACCTATGGTGAATACCTTGACCTCAAGAAGCTGAGAAAGCTCTCCCTTGTATATAACATCAACAAGATAGTAGGAGAGGATAAGCATAGCATCCCCGTAACGGAGAAGGTATATGACTACACTCAGGACGTACTACTTCTAAAACTGTATGCACTTCGCTCTTGGCTTAGTGAGTATATCATAGGTCTGCAATCTGAAATCACAGACATTGTAGGTGAAGCATCGTTCTTCCACGGACATCCCGTAAGGCATTACACTACGGGCGGTTCGGCTCTTGAGGTGGAGAAGGTGATGAAGATGAGACCTAAGTGGAATACAGATATGACCATTATGGATGATGAGACGAGTGGTGCATATACGTATATCCGTATGGAGAATAGCGGGACGAGTATCAAAATCTCCGATATAGGAGACAAGACCTTCCGTGACTTCGTAGACTATGCTGTGAATACCTCTCCACATGCGGAGAATGGGTTTAACGTAGCCAAGCGTATGCACCTCACCCCTCCCTCTACAAGTACGTCTATCGTATACGCTGACAAATGGAATCCCGACAACTCTTTGGAAATTCCGTTGGGTGCTACATTCAGCTTCCCCGTGCAGTATGAAGAGCTGACCTATGTAATAGAGCTTGACGAGACGGATACATTCGCTATGTTTGCTGGTCTGTTCAATAGTCGTTCGGCATTCCAAGGGAATCCTATCTTCATCCACGATAACAAGATGATACTTCCTGACAAGTCTAAGAAGTCGGTATTCGTGAATCTCCCTTCATTCTTCGTGTCGGAAGGACGTGTGTATAACTACGACCATAAGTATGGCTTCTTGGAGATTGCATATGAGATTATGAGAAGGGATGGAAAGTACATCCTCCTCAAGGATGGTGAGGTCATCCACGCAAGCGAAGAACCTATCGTAATCACTCCGTCAAACAAGGGCGGTGAAGAATGTATCTTTGAATACAACGAAGCAGACAATACCCACGCATTGAGTTTTAGGTATGATATGTTTGGTGATGGTCTGTATGCTGTCGTTATAGATGAAGGTAGCTTAATCACCACCTCTTCTAATAGCTCAAACATGGGCGAAGAGGATGACGAGATTATCTACTTTTTCTCAACCATAGACAAGGAAAAAGGCGTGAAGTCTTCTTCTATCACGGCTAAGGCAAGGATGCGTATCCCTACAAGGACGAGATATAACAGCGCAAGCTATATCCTTGAGCAGGTATGCGTATATCTCTCTGCACGCACGGAGCTTAACATCAATCAGGTGTATGACGAGAAGATAGCTGGGGCATTTGGTCAGGAGTCTGTTTACGTACAGCTCCCAAGGGCTGGTATGTATTCGCTTAAAGCGGTTATAGCTGACGAGTACAACAACGCACATATAGCAGAGGCGAGGAAGAAACATATCGTCACGAGGAATGAAATTATGACCTCTGATGATAAGCCCGTAACAAGGATTGTCGCTATCACAGAGGATATGCCCAATACGAATGTAACTACCGACATCAACATTCAGGCGAGTGAGTACCCCATCCTTCCTCTTGTAGACAAGGTGCAAGCCCGTGGTTCTATGGAGGTGTCTATTAACGGAGTTGATTATGATGCTGTCTCTTTTGAAGATAAGACCATATCATCCAACATCTCTAAGGGTGACTTCATCTATATGGACAACCTTACCATCCGTGCTGTTAGTGGTGTGGAGTTCACGGATGATAATTACATCTACCTCAAGGTAAAGAGAAACCCAAGAGTAGACTATCAGGGTCTCAATAGGAGTGGTGCAGAGATGGCTATGACTATCTTTGATACGGAGCAGAATACCGAGTACGCTACCTACAATGTTGTCGTTGAAAGGGCTTATACCTCACTCAAGTCTGTACCCGAAAACGAGAAGCTGATTAACTCAGCTATCTTTGATAGCAATGAGGTGATTTACCTCAAGTGCAAAGTTTCAGATGACAAGTACCACGAGTTCAAGGATACCTATGAAGAGATAAGGAAGAGAAGGAGTAATAAGATTACCCTTGGGCTTAATTCCTCTATGAGGAGGAATGTACTTACTGATGACCCCTTCTGCCGTAATTGGATTATTGATGGTGTTAAGTTCGCCTCCCTTCCCGTGTCGTCCTTCTCGGGTATCAGCTTTGAACCTGATGCTGTCGTCAAGCTGTCCTACCTAAGAGACATCGGCATCTCAGGTGGTGTATGTATCAGCGAGTGTGCCTATAAGGTCATAGACATCAAGTACGAGATGGCAAAGGCGAAGGAGTATAGCGTCTTTTGGAAGTTCAAGAAACTCGTAGATGAAGACGAAGAGCTCAAGAGAACTATATACAACTCAAGAGTAAAGGAGCTTGTCTTTGTAAACGGATGGTTTGATACAGAGGTGGCGCACCCCAACGGAAACCATCGTATATCTATCTTATCAGGAAGGAATGTAACAACACTGCAACTTTCCAATGCACATAATACCTACGTTCAGTACATAGGCAAAGCAGAGACCTCTCAGGCTACTCTGAATGGGAGACCATTCGTTGTACTCAACGAGGAGACCTCCCATTACGCTCCATATATGGATAGCACCTTTGAACTTTACGGAAGGAAGTTTGATGAGTGCAAGTTCAGAGCAATATGGGCTAAGCCATCTGCATTCGGTTCGGAGCGTATTAGGAATATACTTGAAGGCAAGAGGAGAGATGATAATATACACGCAGGAAAGAGTGGCGATATTGTGCCACTATCTAATATGAGAGTCCTCTTAGATAAAGCCACTATAAAGCCCAATTCCAATATCATCATAACAGCTGAATTGCCTGATTCATTGAGTTATTATCCATGCGTTATTTTTTGGCGTATCTATAATACCTTAGACAATACTCTCATAGGAGAGTGCCACAACGTTTCACTGCAACTCAACCTCCCTCTTGACAAGGGTCTTGACGAAATGACCTACAGAGTAGAATGCGAGTTCCTTGATACCCGTGGAAATAAGAAGGATACAATCAAACCCTTCTTTGTCAAGGTAAAGAAGTAGATTATGCTAAAAAGGATTATCTTCAAAATTATTGAATTGTTCTTCACAAGGGACGAGAAGGTTTGGCTTGTAAGGAACGTGTCTGCATTATGCGACTACGACCTGAATACCAACATTGAAGAACCCGAGGAAGTAACAAACGAAGAGAAGAAGTTAAAGGATATGGGTAAGTTCTCTACCCCTATCAAGGAGATAAAAATCTCCATCAGTATGGATAGTGAGGATTAAGAAAAGAATCAGATATGGCAAATAGAAAGCAGAATGCGGTGTACTTTCAGTATATCCAAGGTGTAAACCAAAATGAAATAGTATCCCTCCTGGGGTCAGAGCGTCTCCCTGATGGTAGAATTGCTTACACCCTTAGCGATATGAACGTGGTCTCGGATGACCTTATCTACCCCCTTTCTCGTATTGGTGGCAGTGATGTTAGGTTTAACGAGCAGACGGGAGAGTATGAAGAAGTTCCCGCCTTCGCTAAGCCACGACCTCTCGCTCAGTATAAGGTTATTCAAGTACCATACCCCGATAGGAAGTGCTATAACTTCTTCGCTGTAGACTCAAACAACGAGATGCAGTTTATCAAGCAGTATGATGCTCAGGGTCGTCCCATTGGGATTATGAACAATCCAAGGTTCAACCCTTCTCTCATCACGTCATTCTCCTACGAGAATATCCTGCCCGTTCCTAATGACTTTGTCGTTTCATACGTGAACTTCGTTAATCCCGATGAGGATGAGGACTATGACCTCATTGACCTATCGGATGAGGAGGTATCAGAGGAGATGGTTATCACACCTCCGCAGAAGATAATCGTTAGTGAGCCGATAACCAAAGTGGTAGCCGATGATGATACTATGGAAATGACTAATCCCTTCTGTCGGGAAGAACCACAAGCGGTTTCAGACATTGACGAAGAGCTTATCACACGCATCCTCAAGAACTCAAAGAAGAAGGACAGCACGCTCTCTATCGGTCTGAGCATTGAACTCCCCGTGAAGACGATTGTAGACGTTGTACGTGCTACCTTTGAGAACCCTGATGAACATATCAATAGGATGTGCGAGAAGCTCGTTCAGTCGGTCTCTACGGAAGACATTAAGAATAAGATGAAGGAGATTATTCTTGACCTCTATACAAGCGAAGCAGAGGTGAAGCCTAAGAAGGAGAAGCCCGTACGTCTTGATGACAATAAACCTCGTGAGGTTGGGGGCGTAAAGGTCGTCCCCCTCAATGAGAAGTCAGAAGGTAAGGAGATTACTCTTGAAGAGGCTATGAAGGTCACTGCAAAGAAGACTGAAGATACGCCACTTGCAAGCAAGAAGGTGAAGTCAAAGGATATGACTCCCGAGGAGATTAAGGCAAGAAGGATAGAGAACCTCCGCAAGGCTCGTGAAGCCAAGAAGCTGAAAGCCCTCCAAGAGAAGGAGAATAACTAATACCTAAACAAACCGAAGAAGAAGGGGAAGGCATTAAGTAATGCCCTCCCCTTTTCGCTTTCTATTCAGTAACTCTTAGTAATCCGCTGTAATGGTCAAAGTCACACTCGCAGGTTATCACATAGTCTACTCCGCTTTCAAAACCCTCTCGGGTAAGAGTAGCGTTATCGCAGTCCTCGAAGATACGTCCGTTGTAGGCTAATAGATTATCACTACCTCTAAAACGCTTTTTCTTTCCGACTATGAATATATTGCGATAGACTTTCATATTACCATTTATAGGAATAGTCATCCCCGAAGTCATCTGCTAAGAGATAGTTCTTCTTCTTCGCTTCATAAGTAGATACAACATACTTATACTCGTCCTTGTCGCTCAAGAACTTCTCGTCAGGACTTGTCGTCTTGGCGTGCTTGAAGAACTCCTTATGGATACTGAATGTGGTTACATTGTCATCATCGCTGTAAGGAATAACAGCATCAATCTCAGTGACAAGGAACATTTCAATGTCAAACATAAACGTAGCAAAGATTTCCGCCCCGCCTATGATAAACGTATCTCCTTGATTATCACCAATATACCTCAATACCTCGTCCCTACTGCGCAATACGACAACGTCATCACGCTCCTCCATTGTCTTGGATAGGACGATGTTCACCCTATTAGGTAGAGGCTTGCACCCAAGAGACTCGAAGGTCTTCCTACCCATCACTACGCTCTTCCCGCTTGTCATCTCCTTGAACCATCTCAGGTCACTTGGAATATGCCAAGGCATCTTACCATTCACTGCTATAACGCCATTCTTAGAAATGGCTACAATCCCGAGTATCATACAGCTACCTTTCCTGCAATGTGTGGATGTGGGTCGTAGTCAAAGAGCTGGAAGCTCTCGTAGGTGAAGTCGTCAATGTCCTTCACCTTTTCATCAAGGAGGATATAAGGAAGAGGACGAGGCTCTCTTTGGATTTGCGTCTGTATCTGCTCCATATGATTAGAGTAGATATGTACGTCACCGAGGGTATATACAAGGTCTCCTGCAAACTTCCCCGTGACGTGCGCCATCATCATCAGTAGGAGCGAGTAGGATGCGATGTTGAAGGGAACACCAAGGAAGAGGTCTGCGCTTCGCTGGTAGACTTGTAGGGACAGCTTGTTGTCTGCTACATAGAACTGCATAAAGCAATGGCAGGGAGGTAGAGCCATCTCGTTAATCTGACCAACGTTCCAAGCGGAGATAATCATTCGTCTGCTATCGGGGTTATTCTTGATACATTCAACAATATCCCTTACTTGGTCAATGTATCCTCCATTAGGCAAATCCCAATGTCTCCACTGATGACCATATACCTTTCCGAGATTGCCGTCCTTATCTGCCCATTCGTTCCAAATACGGACACCATTATCTTGTAGGTACTTGATATTGGTATCGCCACTCAAGAACCAAAGGAGTTCGTGGATGACGCTCTTGAGATGCACCTTCTTCGTGGTAAGGAGTGGAAACCCATCCTCCATACTGAAACGCATCTGATGACCGAAGATGCTTGTCGTACCCGTCCCCGTGCGGTCTTCTTTGTAGACCCCTTCGGAGAGAACCCGATTGGCTAAGTCAATATACTGCTTCATGTCTTGTTATTATTAAAGTGATGAAATACTCTACAACAAAGGTAAGCAAACTTCACCGAAGAAAAAATTTCTCGGAAGTTTTGGTAGTTTGAAAAATCTTCTTACCTTTGCAGTGACAAGAGGTCAGAACGAGTGAGAGTGGTAAAACACCTCGCCACTACATATGAAAGTACTACGGGTGTGCAAACTCCCCTATCATCCTTTGTTACTAATTTTTTGTGTGTGTTACTTGTCTTGGGCTTAGGGTAAAGGTGCACACCCCGTACTTCCCATATGTTTCTGATATTTCTTGTGATTTGGCTATGTAGCTCAATGGATAGAGCAGGTGCGTCCTAAGCACAAGGTTGTGGGTTCGAGTCCCTCCATGGTCACGATTTAAGGGCATTAAGGCGTGTCTCTTACACAGAGAGACTTATCGCTTGTATGATGTGCTATTTGTATGTTTCAGTTGAAGCATATATAGAAGAGGAAATCCATAGCAAATATGCTTAGAGCAATCAAAGTAAGGTTATATCCAAACAAAGAGCAGGAGCAGGAACTCAACAAGGTTCTTGGTGCTTATCGTTTTGTATATAATCACATGCTTGCTAAAAGAAAGAATGCTTATGAATCAGACAAGACATTCCTAAAGGTAACGGAGTTATCAAAGTGGTTTCATGGCACATTGCTGAAGGATGAGCAATATGCTTGGCTGAAAGAGCAGAACACAAAGGTGATGGGTCAAGCAACCAGGCAAATGGATGATGCTTATCAAAAATTCTTTAATCATAACAAAGGTTTCCCAAAGTTCAAGTCCAAAAAGGACAAGCAAACAGCATTATTCCCTTGTGGAGCGGTTTCTAAACGCAATAGATTTGGAACAAAACACATAACGCTAATCAATTCGCTAAAGAACCTCAGATTCCGTTGTTCTGACCTATACCACAAACGCTTGCAGAAATACAAGGATAAGATAAGAAGTGCAACTCTCTCGAAAACCAAGAGTGGGAATTTCTTCTTGTCAATTCTTGTGGATATTCCTGAAAGCGAGCTTATCAAGTTCAAGAAAACGAACAAGCAGGTCGGCATTGACCTTGGAGTGAAGGACTTCGCCATCACATCAGATGGAGCGGTGTTTGAAAACAAACACTTCTTCAAAGGTGCAGAACGAAAAATTTCAAAACTTCATCGTCAATTATCTCGCAAGAAGAGAGGCTCAAACAACCGCAACAAGCAAAGGGTTAGACTTGCCAAGGCGTATGAGCGTATGACGAATAGGAGGAACAACTACATCCATTCCGTTGTGAATGAAATCCTCAAGTCCTATGATGTGGTGTTCATGGAAGACCTTAATGTTCATGGTATGCTTAGAAACCACAATCTCGCCAAGGCAATCCAAGAGGTTGGTTTCGCAAGATTTAAGTCGGTTCTAAAGACTAAGGCATTACAAAACGATAAACAAGTCGTCCTTATTGATAGGTTCTATCCAAGTTCAAAGACTTGCTCGTGTTGTGGTTACAAGAACCAAGGCTTGAAACTCAGCGAGAGGTTTTGGACTTGCCCTGAATGCGGTGAACATCATGATAGAGATATAAACGCCGCAAGGAATATCCTTCTTGAAGGACAAAGAAGACTTCAAGCAGGTTAATAAGAATCAGTAGGTGTCCGTAGCACCGAATTTACGCTTGTGGACTGCCCTCCTATGGATGACTGATTGCAGAAATGTAATGTACTAAAAAGTAGTGGCAGGGTGAAGCAAGAAGTGAGGACTACATAAATCATTGATTTGCGTAGATTCTCATATACGATGTTTTGCAGGTTATCTTTTATACTTCTACTTATCGGGAGGTAAGCAGATGCCGTTTTTTATACCCTACCGCCTAAATATCTTTGATAATCAATATCACTACGCTACGATGTCAAAGAAGAAAAATATAGAGCACGAAGAAGTCCTATTAGGTGTTCGTTTTAGTGATAATTTCACGGGTAGTAACAGAATGGACGAAGCTACATACGTTCTGATGAACCCCTACATGGTGGACGCTCCACCACTTCTCTTATCGTCTTATATGGAGTACAAGGTTCTTCTCGGGTCTATTCTTGAGAGGACTCCTTTTGCATTCAAGAATATGGAAGGTAAGCCTCCTGCTTGGAACTTTCATAAAGGGGAAAGGCATTTTAATGGGGGCAGTTATTACGCAGGAGTTAAGTTTCTAACCCCATCCATGGAGAATATACTTGAAGACGTAAAGAGAGAACTTGAAAATGAGTTTGACGATAATGCTGATATAGCCTATCTGCCATATGAAATCTCAGGTAGGATTGACCCTAAGAGTAGCGAGAGAATAGACCACATACAGAGCTATTCGTTCAAGACAGATGTTCTTAATGCCTATAAGGCTCAGATGTCTGATGCCATGAGGGATTATTCTGTCCAGCCAGGGTCTTTCCTTTATGGTCTCAAAGAGCCTTTGTCTTCTCTTGCAGGCGCAGATGTTGAATTTACCGATTATGGCTTGGAGGCTTGGACAAATGTACGAGACACTTCGGATTTAGTCTACGGAAGGCATTCATCTGCATATGACTTCCTAACACTCGCTAATGCTACCAAGACAAGATATACTATCCATGTTGGTGAAGAGTATAGCACACTTCATTCTCGTGTCAAGCAAAACTTTGACCTTCTTGAAGTAAAGAACAAGTCAGATTATGACGAGACTAAGTACGACATACGTGTAGCAACACGTAACCTTGTGGATAGAAGAGATACATATAGGGGAAAGGGAAACTACAGCAACGTAAGACCCGACTTCCATTATATGGTTCTTCGTATGGATGCGAGATACCTTAGAGAAGGTGAGCGTGTTCAGTACGGGGACTTCCTATGTCGTCTTCTCGGTGTTGATTTTGATAATCCTGATGGCAAGCCTATTGACGAGCGTCTTGATAGCCTTGGTGTGAAATTCTTGAATTGGGCTATCTCTGAAATCTCTATTCAATCGCTGATGAACAGACCTGGGTATGACAAGTCTGAGGATGCGTTCGTAGAATTTGACTTAAATAATGGTTTCAATAATCAGGTTCTTGATAAATGGCGAGACTTTAGCTATATCACCAAGGTGGATGCTTATGTCAAGCTGGCTCTCCTGCATTCCGATTTGGTTCGTATCAAGATATATGCTAATCGTCTTACTGAATGGCTGAATAAGACCTATCCTAAGCTCTCTGAAACACAGAAGAGAGAGTTTCCTCTTATCCCAAATCACGATAGGTATATCAATGGTGATGCTAATGCAGTGCCTTTCGTTCTTGAAGGATGGTACAATCAGAAGGAGCAGGCTCGTGATACGGGTGCTAAGATGGCTAATTATAGCAGATACGAACATCCAAGTCTATATGGCACTGCATCTTTCTTTGATAAATATACGCATCCCGAGAATGGAGGTCATGAAGCGATAAAGGGGAGAACTGAATATGCAAGTTCGGGTCTGAGAATGGGTTTCTTAGGAGGTATGACGGCATTCTCGTCTTCTATGGATACCCCGACATTGGTTGGTAGCGAAATTTTCAGAAGGAGACCTTCTGATGCTGTTATCTCTGAGTCTATCCTTGGGAATACGGAAGGGAATGGCGCATCGGCAGGTATTGCCTTCTCTTATAGAGATACCTCAGGTCTGTATCCGAACAGAAAGAGAATACAAGACTTTGGAGCTACACTCGTACTCACAGAGAATGCAATGACATCACGTTGGTGGTTTCAATCGCCTAATCTGCGTAAGCCTTCGGATAGCAAGAAGACCACAGCTCCTTACACGGCAGATGCAATGGATAACCAATACTATTGGGGTCTTGTATTTGCTGACCAGCTTGCATACTATCCTTGGGTGTATATCTCAAAAGATACGCACCTCAAGATGCTTCGTGCCTATGGTGTTGGTGCTAAGCAGACTACAGATTTCATAAAGAGCAGGAACACATACGATAGGATTCTTAACAGCACGTCACTTATCTTAGTACCAAGTTTCTTCACGACTATCTATGGAAGCTGTATTCAGATGTATGACACCGCAATGGATAAAAACTCTGATATAGACCAGCTTATTGGTGCTATTGACATTCGCAAGAACTACCTCACTATGGTTGATGGTGTTGCCAAGCATGATACGATGTCAAGTCTTTCTGCCTTCATCCCTGCAAGCTGTTACTTGGCTATGTTAGGGTCTATCCCTTATCGCCATATGAAGCTCGTATTAAGCTCTTGCGGCGGAGTCTTTAAAGGTGGCATCACGGGTGGTAGCCTATATGGAGACCTCGCACTTATCGACCCCGTTAGAGCCACTACAAGGAGAGCCGTACGTGAATCCCTTGAAGAGCTTGAGCTTGGAACTTCTGATGACTCAATCACATCCAACGCTGGTCTTGATACTCTTGGAGATAGATTCAATACGGGAGATGCTGATGATAGAATTACACAATTTAACTTAGAGAAGAAGTTGGCTATAAGGAAAGACCTTATCTCTACATTCTATCAGTCATCTCGTATTGGCTCGTATAACGCAGCAAAGGATGTCCATAAGTTCACATTCAATGTGATTAATAATGAGCTACTAAGCAACTCTCCTGCTCCGCATTTGGGTAAGGAAATGCTTGCGTATGACTTGCTTCAAGAACGTTCTATTGACAACGCTATTAGCTCGCTCGTTTCAAGCACGAATGCTAAGATGAATAGGCTTCCAGCGGATGCCCTCGCTCTGAACTACTTGAAGACAATGTCTAATACGTATGACAAGAGCTTTGATATTGACGACTTAAATTATAGCATTCTGATTATTGAGAGCGCAAAGACGGCTCTTCTCAACTTCGTGAAGTTCTACTACGCCAATAAGCTGGAGGTAAGCTATCCAGGAATCAACTTTTCTGAGATGGTGAACTTCTCCAATACGGGTATCAAGGGTCTTAATCGTCCGTTCTCCGATAGGGAGCTGTTATCTCTGACGGGTAACTACACTTCTGTTTCTGTAGACCCGATGACGAAGCTCGTTGCAGAGAAGGGAATTGAGGCAGATGCGTTCGGCACTTCATATACGAGAGGGGGGTACTACGATAGCCTCGGGAAGATGGTATCTAATGCCACGGGATTTGAAAATCAGGCTGGGACAATCTTTGAAGGAAAGAAGAGACCTCGACTCCTCGGGAAGGAATGGTATCTCTCTGAGCTTGCAAATCCATATATGTCTGATGCGCTTAGACTGCATACGACATCCGTTCCATTTGCTTCAGGTGCTGGTGATAATTATCGTCTTCCTCTCTCAGGGAATGCGATGTACCTCACGCCTTCTCTTGTAACGCACGCTACACACGAAGGGAAGAACCACGAACGTGCATTCAGCATCTCTAATCAGAGTTACTACAAGACGGCAACGTATAATGACCTTCTTAATGACGAGAATGTGGTGAAGTTCTTCAAGGAGAACGAGGTTGTCATCAACAAGCAGATATTCCTAAGTCAGCCTTATTCATATAAGGATGACGGGTCTCTTGACTTTACTCCATTCGTATTCAACTCACTCCTGCATAGTGCTATTGAATATGGAGATACATTCAGATGGAAGACGGCTAACAATGTTCCCGTAGAGTTGTCCCTCAGGAATGGCGAGAACAGCTTGTATGAAATCTACTCACGCACTTATGGTAGGAAGACACCTCTCCTTATTCCTTCGTATAAGAGAAAAGGTTATTCGGATACCATCGGTGAGTATATGCTCATCAGTGCTTTAAACAAGACGGCTGATGTGGATAACGCTACTATATGGTCTCACGTCAATCCAAAGCCCATAAATTCCGTCTCTGTACCATTCGTTAAGTATGGATGGGATGTTCAGAACCTTGAGCGATGGACAACGCAGGAGAACTTGGGTAGTGACCTTTACAATGACGTGAAGGCTAATAACGCACGTTCAGTCAAAGACCACAGAGGAAACTACCTCCTGCATTATGCACGCCTTTCACCACAGAACAAGAATGCGGCTATCTTCACCGACCTCTTCTGTAAGTATTCACCTTACGAGCAGTACAATGGCATTACGTCAAGTAGGTATCATACGACTACATCTAATGCAAATGGTAGAGACACCCTGCACGCTGTATGGAGACTGAATGTCCTTTACGTCCTTTATCTTGAACACCGATGGGGTAAGGAAGTAGAGCGAGTTATCAAGACTAAGGAAGGTAGCGACAGAGTTCCTTTCATTGATGATATAGCGAGAGCATTCTTTAATGAATGTATGGCGAAGACCGACCTTCCAAGTAACACCTTCACCAATATCACCAAGATGCGTGATATGGATTTGACTAAGGGTGGTGCTTTGAACAAGGTCTACAAGGAGATGGTCAATGTGCTTGAGGAGTTCGCTCAGCGTGCTGTCTCCCTTGATAGAGGTACGGGTAGTCCTATGATGTGGCTATCGGTAGACCCCAAGGTGAAGTCTCTCAGCACCAACCCTTATGTACAGCCAAATGCTGGATACCCACTTTACCCTGCTTATGGTACTAAGGTGGATTCGCTTGGAAAGGATGGTAACTTCCTTCTTGATACCTACGGGGAGACCTCCGCTCCGCTACAAGCCGTAAGGTCTCTCGGTGCGCACCTCCTCCTTGATGGTATTGCTAAGAACGATGTCAAGCGTTCTACTCTTAGAGGCATTGACGTTCCTAATGACTGCTTCTTCTATGGGTTTAATCCTAAGGACGAGAGATATACGGGTACGCATAACTTCGCTCAGTTCCATTTTGATGCGAACAATGGTAGGAGACACGATTACTACGCATTCTCTCCAAGACAGAAGGCAAGTGGTATCAACCTGATGGATTATACTAAGGAGAGCGGTAGGATTATCAAGGCATCTGCGTTTACGCTTCATACGAAGAAGGCTTCTGTACATACAGACTTCCTTAACTCACCATCTATCTCATGCGGTACGTCTGCTGATATGACTGCATTCAAGGCTGGTGCTGTTGATGGGGTCAATCAACATTCACCTTGGATGTTCTCTGCTCCGTTTAAGAGCAATCACTCACACGCAGGGGTAGAGGCTTATGGAGGTAAGATGTACGCTCGTGAAATAGAAACGCTTTGGAATCCATATAGCGTCAAGCACCTTGTAGCAAGTGGTGATACGGACAAGCTCAACCCTCTGATGATGTTTGGTACGTGTTCATCGCTATCAGACCTCAAGGGAGAACAGCTTTCGGGTGCTGTTGTGTCTTGCGTTAATATCAGTGGTGGTATGCTTTACGACCCACATTCTATCAAGCCTATATTCCTATATCCTGGGAATGCTGAGGGGACGGGATTTGACTTCGCCGCATCAAGAGAAAAGTATGATGTCTTCACTTGGGCTACTATTAAGGAAGACTACATGAATGAGCTTTGGTCTACACCTCATGAAATCATAATACCATCCGCACTAACTCAGTCTAAGAAGGATGGTTTTTCTAATAGCGTGAAGAGTATTAGGGAAAGGTACAAGCTCAAGGGCGTTAAGCCTACCTCCGTGAAGAGGACGGATGCACCTAAGGTGGAATCAACCATCTATGGTATTGACATCCTTATTGATGTTACCTACCGAGGAGAAGGGTTTAACACGAGGAAGAAGCTGGAGCATATCAGGGACTACCTGAAGAACTACGCAAGTGTCTTCGCTGGTGATGAGAACGTAAACAAGACGCTCAAGAACGACAAGGTGAATGCCCTTGGTATTGGCAACTCGATGTTCGGTGCGTGGCTGACGAGGAACGATATTCCTGCGCAGAAGATTACAGACTCTGACTACACTCTTCTTCAGAACCATCTTGGCGAGTCTATGACCAAGCCAAGGATGAGGGATGTATATACGGGTAGCCATTGCTACATTGAGCATCTGCACGCTTACGATGGAGCGGCTATGGCTAAGGCTGGTATTCTTGATACGATAGAGTTTGCAAATACATTCTATGCGAGCTATCTTGCAAGGTTTATGTTCTCAAGGGTATATGTAGATATGTTCCCCGTACCTCTTGAAGAACATCCTGCATTCTTCTCCGCTACTAAGAACCTTGGTAAGGGAGGTGTGCTTGGCTTGCAACGTGTAGGGAACAAGGTTAACAAGGACATCTCTTATAGCGACTTCCTGAAGTATCAGAATGCACCTGAGCTTGACGAACGTCAGAAGATAAGGCTTGTCAAGAACATCAAGACCAATGGAATGCAGTCTGACGTTGATGATAGTAGAGCTGAGAAGTTCGGTGAGTACATCAGGCGTATCCAAGTAGGTAGTGGCGGTATAGGAGACGTTTCGGTAAGAGGTGTTACTATTGCAGGGGTCAATCTCACGGAAGAGCAGAAGAGTCAAATCCTCTTTGAGACGAATACCTCCAGCAGTAATATATCACCACGTCCTATCAAGTATGACGAGACTAAGGATGGTATCTTCATCAAGGATGGGGATAAGGTAACACTAAGACTTAGGGTTTACTCAACATCCATCTATGACTATATGATTACCGATAAGGTGAAGAGTGTATCGTCAGTGGATTACAATGATATGCCTTATACGGGTGTCGGGTATGGTAAGGACTTCACGGATGCTATCAAGGCTACCAACGAGACGAGATATGCACGCACAGCGGAAACATCTCTTCCTTGGCACAACTACGACAAGTCTACCATCTTTGACTCTACCATACCTAATGCTTATACGGCAGGTGCATCGGAGGGTGATAATACACTTCTCTCGCATAACACGTATGGCTCGCTTCTTCCCTATCGTAGTGTCAATGAAATCTACACAAAGGCGAATGGGACGTTGTCGCTTAAAAATACCAATCAAAGATATGGTCTATCTTACCACGATAGATTCCTTGAGCTTGGTGTAGTAGAGCCTTGGGGTGTAGATGCTTCTGATATAAAGAGTGGTGATGTTACAAATGGTCGTAGTTCTGCAAACAGAGGTGGTCTGAAGCCTATTACGTTCGGTAAGATACCACTTAATATCTTACACAGAAGAGTATCGCCATCCCTATCAAGTGTTACGATTGATGGTGCGCAAGATGCTTCGTATAGACTTACGGAAGGAGAAGTGAACCAAATGCAGTATCATGATATTATCGGTATAGGTAGGGAAGAAGGTAGTGCTGGAGGTTTCTACCAAAAGTGGTTCTCGCCAAGTGAACTCGGTATCTTCACATTCTCTATGAACCAAGTATCTGAGGATGAGAGCATTGCATACAACAAGAAGCTGTACAGACACGAACCACTCAGGAGAATAAGACCTGCTGAGTATAAGACCAACGAAGAGTATACGGATTATATCAGTAAGAGACTTGACCGAGGTCAGATACCTAATGTGATTGATAGAATATACGCTTCACCTACTACCGCAACGTATTTCTCGGGAGGTCCAGCTCTTTCTTACAATATGCTTGTAACGAATGCAGTGGTAGAGCTTCAGACGCTTGACACTTCCATCATGCACAAGGAGGATGTAGCCACTCAGTTCGATTATGTTGCTAACCTCCTCGGCAAGAAGGGTGACAATATATCCGCTGTTGATGCTTGGAAGACCATCCCTTCATTCGTTGTACCACTCTATATGAATGGTGACACGATGGTAAGGTACATTGACAAGTATGGCTACTACGAGGACGCTATGGAGATGAATGCGATGTTTGAAGACTCCATCATCTCTGAAAAGAGAAAGAGGGTCGAGGATATGAATATCGTAGAGCTGATTGAAAACTCAATGTGTTCTATCCCGCTTACCTTTGAAGACCCACGTGGTGCTCGTGGTTACGCTTCTCTTGACTTCGGTGGTATGAATGTACCTATGATTCATAGGACACTCGGAGAGAGAATGAATTGGCTTGGTACGAGAAAGGCTCTAAGTGGCTTCAATGTCAATAACTTCATAAAGGCTGTTGGCGGTAAGGTGATGGGTGACGTAAGAACGAGTGACAACTTCAATTCAGAGGTATATACCAACTCGGCTCACGTTTATAGCCCGTACCACCTTGACACCTTTGAGTACTTCTACCCACTGACTTTTGAGTATGGTCTTGCTATGGCATCGGAAACGAGAGAGACCGCCCTCAATGGTGTACCTAATAGGTTGAGTGCTACGTATAAGACAAGAACTCAGTTCTCCGTGAACTACACTTCACTTGAAAGGAATACTATCGGTAGTGTCCTATTCAATATGACGAGCACGGCAAAGCCTTCGGGTTCAGTCTATATTCCAAAGCCTCCTAAGTCCATCACACGTTCGTATAGTGTTGGTATAAGAGATATTGAAGGGAGAGTGAATGCTGAGCTGTGGAAGAGGATTAACCATTGGAAGTTCGTAGAGCGTGTCTATATGGACAATCCAACAAGCAAGGACGTTCTTGAAAGG
>ENA-OWLC01000046-OWLC01000046.1-metagenome-genome-assembly--contig:-NODE-46-length-28660-cov-3.300122_pt1 | contig 28660 bp, 35 predicted proteins | sample MGYA00245344_ERZ651092 | MGnify/ENA primary metagenome ERZ651092 (study PRJEB26857, sample SAMEA4031755) | metagenome | biome: human; feature: oral; material: saliva | place: Philippines | collected 2014 | study... | reverse complement strand
AATGAAGGCTACTGGCGAAGTTATGGCTATCGACCGTACCTTGGAAGGCTCTTTATTAAAAGCTATTCGCTCCTTGGAAATCGGCTTAGACCATATTGAGCTTAAGAAAATCGCTCATGCGGAAATCTTGGCCGGCCTCGCCCTGGCGCTCTTGGCGTCGATGGTCGTCCTGACCTGGATCGTATGGCGCGGATCGTCTCGCGCGGCGACCCTCGAGGACATCGCGGCGCGCATGGTGAAGGACGCCGGGAAGGCGCGCACGAAGGGCACGACGCTGCTGCAGCGCACGGCTGATTTCAGCTACTACGACCCGTCCGGCGACGACTCTCTGCCGCACATCATGTGCCTGGCGATGCAGGACGTCATTTTCGAGGCGGAGGTCAACGGCTGTATCGCGGTCGATACGCCGCGCGTGTTCGTCGATCTGGATCGGAAGAAGATCCGCGTCGTCCTCGAGGTGCTGCGCGTCGCTTCCCTCCCGGTGGGGGTCGAGTGATGACCGATTCGACGTGCACGGCACCGTTGCCGCTCCGACTCGAAGCCTCCGACGACAGGCCCTGCCGCGACAAGGCCGCGCGGGAGATCGTGCGGCAGGCCAGGAAACGGGCTCTCGCCTACCCGACCGAGGCTCACGACTCTCAGAACTGCGCGACGCGCAGAGTTATCTACTACCCGTCAATCAAGACCAAGAAGGAGACAGACCGATGAAGATCAAGATTGGGGCCGCAGCAGCCGCCCTCACCATCGCAGCCCTGGCGCTGCCGTACGGCGCAGCATTCGCCGCAGCGGAGGACGCGCCGGCCATGACCGCGCAGGTCACGAAGGCGACCTCGTCGTCGCGTCAGACCTCTAGCGAGGTGGCTGTCGCGGGCACCTGGTCCGCGCCCAAGCTCGCGGTTGGGCAGTCGTTCACGGTTTCTACCAAGCCGACGAACGGCGGTGCGCCGTTCACATGGGCGGCATCGTTCCCCTTCACGCTCGACGACGGGTCGGTCGTCGGCGAGTGCGCCGCCGACCAGGCGACGCTGACCTGTACGGTCAAGGAAGTGCCGGATGCTTACAAGGACAAGGCGGACGTGAAGGGCACCTGGTGGGCACGTGCTCGCCTTCAGGATGCCGCTGTCGGCACGAACGAAGGCACGATCACCCTGAACGGAGAGGTCGTGAAAACCCTCGTTTGGGGTGACAAAGAGGGCACCGGAGAGTGCACGAATGATTGTGGGTCTCCCGCCCACTACGAGTACGCCCGCCCTGAGAACGTGAAGTTCGGGTGGTCAAACGACAACGGCACGGTCGGCTGGGGCATCAAGTGGATCGCCACCCCCGGCACCGAGTACACCGTCAAGGACTTCGACACCCGCCTCAACACGTCGGTGAAGTGCGCCAAGTCCGACACGTGGGATCCGACCACGACAGAGAACATCTCTGCCACCCAGGTGGATGACAACACCATCCGATTCACGGCTCCCGAGGGTGTCAAGGTGTGTGTCACCTACCCTCCCGAGCAGATGAAGGTTCCCGAGGGTCAGACGTCCGTGACGAATCACGCAGAGATCAACGGCTTGAAGCTCGAATCCACGGCGACTGTGAGGTCGAACGGCGGCACGGACGGCGACGGCACCGTGAAGCCCACCCCCGCGCCCGCGCCGACGCCTTCCACGGAACCGACGCCCGAGCCGACACCCACCAACCCGGCAACCGAGCCGACACCGGAGCCCACGCCGACGACCCCGGCCCCGAAGCCATCGGATGAGCCGCAGTCCGCGCCGACGCTGACACCCGATCCGACTCCGGACACCGTGAAGCCCACGCCTGCCCCGACCTCGACTCCCACCGCCGAGCAGCCGAAGCCCGCGCCCACGCAGACGACCACCCCTGCCACGCAGGAACGCCTCGCCAAGACCGGCGCAACCGCTAGCGGCCTGCTCCTGATGATCGCCGCGATCCTGGGCGGCGCAGGTGCTGGCCTGCTGCTCCTGCGACTCCTGGAAGGCCCCGCGCGCAAGAAGGAGACGGAGCTGTGAGGTTCGAGAAGAAGATCACCGTCGAGCTGAACCAGACCGACGCGGCAATTGCCGCAGTCCTGCTCGCCGAGAACGCCGGCCAACTGGCCCTCAAGGCCCTGCTCGCAGACAGGACCGCAGAAGTCGGCGGGACCACCAACAAAGACTCTCGCGCGCTCGCGGACGCTTACATCAAGGTCGGGAACGCCCTGACGTTCGCGATCATGACCGAGAAGAAGAACCGAGGGATGCAGAGCACCGGGACGCTCGTCCGGAGCGTCGCGCTCGCGGGAGCAGCTGCCGAGGCGGCGGATGAGGTCACCACCGCGGCGGAGGACGAATCATGAAGGTCGCGCAGGTGCCCGTCTACCTAGACGCAGAGCAGGCGCGGTTCATCCGCGAGGACGCTCATGAAACGGTGCTCGCCGCCGATGCGGATCTTGAGGCGACGATGCAGATCTCGAACTTGCACGCCCGCCACCTCGCCCGACGTGCGATCTCTGTTCAGCGCGACATTTACGTCGAGATCGTCAACAAGCTCGAAGAGGCCGAGGTGAAGCTCAACTGCGGCGAGTACGAGCTGCGAGAGAGCGACTGAGCACACTCCCCGATGAGCGCGGCCAAGGGGAGGCCACCCGCAAACCAGAAGAAAACAGGCGGGGACAGGTTAACGACCGCGCAGCCCGACCAGCAGACACCAGGGTGCAAGTCCCTGGCGGGCACGAGACCCGCGCAAAGACAGCGCAGGAACAACCACAGACAGGAAGCAAGATGACAACCATCGACGAAATCGAGGAAAGGCTCAGGGCCCTCACTTTCTCCGGCCGCAGCTACCCCGGATCATCGCGCGAAGAAGTCAAGGCAGCGTACAACGCAGCCGTCGCGGACTTCGAGGCAAACGCTGCTGTCGACGTAGCGTACTTAATCGTGCGTGTGCGCGAGGTGCAGGCAGCAATCGCCGTCGCCGCAGTAGGCATCGCAGACGCTGCAAGCTACGTCGCGGAACGGTACGCCGGCACCCCAGATGAGGCGCACGAAATCCGCTTCGCGCTCGGCGAACCCATCGACGAGCTAGTCAACGTCTCGCAGGGGACGGCGACAACGAGCGAAGAGGCCGAGCGATGATCGAGGTCAAGACCGTGCGCAACGTCCCGACCTTCCTTCACTGCCCCGTCTGTCGCACACGCCTCGCACCTAAAGGCTCCAACGTGACAGTCACAATCGACGCCGAAAACGAGGCAACCGCGATCTCGGCGCTCACACACGCAGCCTGCGCACGAACCATCATCGACTTCACCCGCGCTCGCGGACGCCAGCCGAGCTCGCGGAGGTCGGCATCTGGGCCGAGGAACAGCAATGAGACTCCCGATCAGGATTCAGCGCCGCCGTACGCGCGGCTGGAAGATGCCGTCGCACGCGAAGTATGTAGGGCGCGGAAGCCTATACGGTAATCCGTTCAGGGTCGCGCGGTCGGCGCGTGAGCTTGAAGAGGGCGACGAGCTTGTTGTCGCGTCGGCGGATGAGGCTGTCGCGCGTTATCGCGAGTGGATCGAGCGGTCACGCGAGGGCAGGTTCGTCGCCTCGTGCGCTGCGCGGAACCTCTGGGGCCTGGACCTAGCGTGCTGGTGCCCAGCGGATCAGCCGTGTCACGCGGATGTCCTCTTGGAGATCGCAAACCAGCGCGGGGAGCGTGAGTTCGAGAACCCCTATTACCGCATGTGGGACAGAGACGAGGTCGAAGAATGACGGCTATCGGCAGTCTCTTCACCGGATATGGCGGGCTTGATATGGCCGTGCGCATGGCCCTCGATCCTGCGGCGCGGATCGCTTGGACGAGTGACGTCGAGTCGGGGCCGTGCAAGCTGGCTGAGGCACGCTGGCCGGGCGTGCCGAACCTAGGGGACATCACGCAAATCGACTGGGATACCGTCGAGCCGGTGGACATCATCTGCGGCGGATCGCCTTGCCAGGATCTGAGCCTCGCGGGCAAGCGTGCGGGCATGGCGTCGGGAACGCGATCAGGACTCTGGGAGTCCATGTTCGAGGCGATTAAGACGCTACGGCCGCGTCTGGTCGTGTGGGAAAACGTGAAAGGGGCGCTGACAAGTGGAGCGTTCAGTCTGGTGGAATCAGAGAAGGGACTGCTGGGAAACCGAGCAGATGGACCTCTTCTCCGCGCGGCCGGCCGTGTGGTCGGAGACCTGGCCTCAATCGGGTATGACTCGCAGTGGTGTACTATCCGCGCTTCCGACGTTGGTGCCCCTCACCAGCGCGAGCGACTTTTCGTTGTTAGCCACCCCGCAGGCGAACCTTGGCAGCTGCGGGGGATCGCAGCCTCCGGAGAAGCGGCGCTCGGGCGGGCACTCGGTGAGTCTGGCCGATCAGATCGAGCACCTGGTGCGCTGATTCCGACGCCGACCGCCTCGGACCACAAGGCGGGGCGTCACCAGGATGGGACGGGTATGAGCCTGTCTCAGGCTGTACAGATGCTACCGACGCCGGTCGCGCAGCCCTCGGGCAACTCTCCGGAAGCTCACCTGCGGAAGAAGCCGGGGCGCGAGCGGGTGACCGACCTAGCGATCATCGTCGAACACGGCCTGCTGGCAACGGGCGGTCTCCTGCCGACGCCGCAGGCAACGAACGCAACGGCGTCCTCTGCTGGCTACGGCGCGAACTTGCACGAGGTGGCAAGAGGCATGGAAACCGGCGTGTTTGGCGTGTACGGCCAAGCGATTGCCAGGTGGGAGCAAGTGCTCGGCCGTCCGGCTCCGTCGCCGACTGTCCAGTCAACGCGCGAGGGGGGGCGAGCGCGGCTCTCGACTCGCTTCGTCGAGTGGCTCATGGGCTTGCCCGAGGGGCATGTGACCGGAGAAGATCTCGGGCTGACTCGCGAGCAGCAGCTCCGATTGCTCGGGAATGGCGTCGTCCCACAGCAGGGAGCCGCCGCGATCTACCAGCTTACGAAGTTTGCACTTAAGGAGGCAGCATAATGCGGCCAATCTGGACTCTCGACGAGATCCTCATCCCGTCCGCGCAGATGCTCTCGCTCAATGATAGGGGCGACCGTCGCCGCACGGCCCCGACCGTGAAGAATCTGCGCACGACGGCGATGATCCGTGCTCGTGCGGCAGGCATCGGACAGTCGGAGAGGCTGCGTCTCGTCGCCTGGCTTCGCTTCCCGGACGCAAACCGCCGCGACCCGCACAACTACATGCCGACCCTAAAGGCGATGGTCGACGGCTTCGTCGACGCGGGCATCCTGCCCGACGACGACAAGCGGCACCTGCAGGGGCCTGACCCGCGATGCGATCTGCTCGCGCCGATGACTGCGAAGTGCCTCGGCTCGAAGATGGTCGGCATCACTTTCGAGGCGTACCCGTTTGAGGGCCGCGCCGGAACCATCGGCTAAGCAAAGACTAGGAGTAACGACATGTCCGGAGAAACTGTCATCACTGTCATCGGTAACCTGACCGCTGACCCCGAACTGCGTTGGACACAGGCTGGCGCGCCGGTCGCCGATTTCACGGTGGCCTCCACCCCCCGAACCTACGACCGTAACGCCGGTGAGTGGCGCGACGGCGACACCCTCTTCATGCGCTGCTCCGTGTGGCGCGAGACCGCTGAGAACGTCGCCGAGTCGCTGCGTAAGGGCATGCGCGTCATCGTTCAGGGTCGCCTCACCCAGCGCTCGTACGACACCCAGCAGGGTGAACGTCGCACGGTCGTTGAGCTGCAGGTCGACGAGGTCGGCCCCTCCCTGCGCCGCGCACGCGCGCAGGTCACCCGCGTCCAGGCACAGGCTGCGAGCGCACCGTCCGCGAGCGCGCCGGGCTCTGGTGGTGCGGCTGGGTGGGGTCGGGAGGCTCCGCAGCATGATCCGTGGGGCTCGCAGGCGGCGTCGTCTGAGCCGCCGTTCTGATCGGTGTTTGTGGAGTAGGTAAGGAGGAAGGCTCATGCAGCAGGGTTTGGAGTTGTTCGAGTACACGGGGCACGAGATCCGTGTGCAGGTCGCCGAGTCGGGTGAGCCGTTGTTCGTTCTTGCGGATTTGGCGGCGGCGCTGGGCATCGCGAACGTGACGCAGCTTCGTGCGCGTCTGGCGGATGACCTATGCCTGACATACCCCATGCGTGATCGGCTCGGTCGGGTGCAGCAGGTGTGGGTGGTGACCGAGCCGGGCTTGTATGAGGTGATTATCCGGTCGGATAAGCCGGAGGCGGTGGCGTTTCGTCGCTGGGTGACCGGAGAGGTGTTGCCGTCGATTCGGCGGCATGGCGTGTATGCGACGGAGTCTGCGGTCGATGCGATGCTGGCTGACCCGGAGACGATGATTCGGACGTTGACGGCGCTGCGGGATGAGCGTGCGGCGCGCGTGAGGGCTGAGGCGGCGGCGGCTGAGGCGGTTGCTGAGGTGGAGGCGCAGCGTCCGCATGCGCAGCTGGGTCGCGCGGTCGCTGAGTCGGGTGAGGCGATGTTGCCGAGTGTTTTTGGCACGGTGTTGTCGGCTCGTGTCGAGGGCATGGGGCCGAACCGTTTTTGCCGGTGGCTCCGCGCGGCCGGGTACGTGTACCGGCGCGGTGGGCAGATGGTGCCGACCGCGCGGGCGATCACGCAGGGACTGCTTGAAGCCTCGGAGGTGCAGGTGCCTGGTGGTGGTGGTGTGCGTGTGCAGACGTGGGTGTTGCCGAAGGGGCAGGAGCGGTTTGCGCGTGAGCTGCTTGCTGAGCGGGCGGTGGCGTCGTGATCGAGCGGCATTGCCCGGATTGCGGCGTGCCGCTTGAGGCTGGGCACGCGCGTTGTCGGCCGTGCTTTTTGCGATTTGAGGCGGCGTACCAGCGCAAGACGGAGCGGGATTGGATGATGCGCAATTATCCGGAGCTGCGTCCTCGGGAGCTCTTTCCCGAGGACGGGTGGGACGAAACGGCGATGAGGGAGGCTGACTGATGGCATGGGTAAAGATGGGCGACGACGCGGACATGTATCCGCGGCTGATGGAAGCAGCATCGCACCCGAAGGCTGACGCCCGCACGGTGAACGAATTGTTCGGGTTCGTCATGCGCTGCGCAGCTTATTCGGCGGCGCACCTGACCGACAGCATTATTGAGATGGGCGTCGTTTACACGTACGCGGGCGGGAATCCGGACGTCCTGCAGATCGCGGTCGACACGGGCCTCATCGAGTGGACGGACACACCGAAAGGGAAGAAGCCGAAGCTGCTCGAAGATCCTGACTTTGTGCATATCCGCTCGCGCGCCGACGTCGAGTGGAGCCGCCAGCGACAGCGCGACAACTCAGACCAGGCGCTGCGTCAGGCGGTGATCACCCGCGACGGCGACCAGTGCCGCTGGTGCGGCGTCGAGGTGTATTGGCCTGGTAAGACGTCTGCCCGCAAGGGCACGCTCGATCACTTGAAGCCCGGGGAGGCTGGCACTGTAGACACGCTTGTTGTCGCGTGTATGCGGTGTAATTCGTCCCGAGCGGACGACCCTACAGGCTCGTGGGATCAGACTCACGAGCTGCTGCCCGCGCCCGAGCGTCCCCGATACGGGACGTTCACGCGCGGCATGCTCGAACGTGCGGGCGTACTGCGCCCCGCGCAGGCCGCGACCTGCGACGCGGCCGGAGGAAAGGATGGTGAGCGTGCGAGCGCGCACGCGACGGACGGCGACCCGGCCTCGGGCGCACCTACGACGGGTGCGACCTCGGGCTGTGCGGACGCCTCCGCGACTGTGAGCGCGCCTGGCGGCGCGACCGTGGGTATCCCGAACGGCACGGATTCCGGTGAGCCTGATCAGCTCACTGTCGAGTCCGGCCACGGTGACCCCGGCGCTGCCCGCACGGACACCACCCCGACTGGCGGCTACAAGCAGGATCGCGGATTCACCCCGACTGGCGTCGGACTCGATTCGTCGAGGCCTCTGGACTCATGTATCCCCGGGTACGGGTACGGGTCGGGAATCCGGGTAGGCAGTAGGGAACTGGAAACGGGCAGGGAGCAGGTCGGGCAGGCAAACGCCTTACCTGCTGGCTCGAAGAAGCGAAAGCGAAGGAGAAGGAGCAGGAGATGACAGACGAGCACACACAGGTGCTGGACAGGCTTGAGGACGCGATAGGTGCCCTGGTGAATCAAAGACACGGGCCCGGGAGACTGATCGGAGCATGGGAAATCATGATCGAAACGATTGACCCGTCACGTCCGGACGTAACAGCCTGGATGACGGACGGCCGGGGGTCGATGCTGGCTCGGCGCGGCCTCATCGAGGTATGCCGCGACCAATACCGGGGCGACATCGAGGACGTGGTCGACGATGAGTAAGGCACTGACTGGCGAGGTATGCCCTGTGACGGGCGAACCACTACTGCCAGGTGAGTATCTGTCTCGGGGCGGTGCAGCGAGGCTGAGGGTTGCGACTCAGTCCCTGCCCGGCCTCATGGCGGATCTGTCTTACATCGCGTCTCGGAAGCAAGTGCCGGAGGGTGGCGGATCGAAGGGGCACTCTGTCTCGTCGCCGCCGCTGCGTCTAGCGCTCATGCTTGAGATTGACGAGATGGCCTCGGCGCTGCAGACGTGGGGTGACGAGCTGATCCGCCTCGTCATGGGCCCGAAATACAGTGTCCCAGCCCGGGATTGGCGGATGGTCGCGCAGCTGTTCGCAGCTCACGAAGATCGCATCAGGCGGTGGCCGCTGGCGGCGCAGTGCGCTGACGAGGTGCTGTATTCGATCAAGCGCTTGGAGCGTCTCGCGGCCCCGGCTCATGCGCGACTCATGTTCGTCGGCAAATGCCCGAGGTGCGGAGCTGACCTACTCGCCCGCGAAGGGGCAGACGAGGTGAAGTGCCGTGAGTGCTGGCAGCAGGTTGACTGTCGGACGGCCGTCGTGCTGATGATGGCTGAGGCGAAGCGGCTTGAGCTGCCGCGTCCGCGTGCGACCAGGGTCGCTGAGCTGATTGTCGGCAAATCGATCAAGGACGCGACGGTACGGTCGTGGTGTCAGCGGCGGAAGCTGCGGCCGGTCTCGCCGGAGGTCGGGCACCGCACATACAGGGTCGCGGACATCGTGGCGCTCGCGTCCTGACACCGAACCACCCCCGGCTAGTGCTTCAAGCACCCCGGGGGTGATCTGTACCCGGAGGGGGCCTCGAAACCACCCCCGGGGGTGCTCACAAACACCCCTGGGGGTGTTCTGTACCCGGGGGAGGTCTGAAACCACCCCGGGGGGTGTCGTGAAACACCCAGGGGGCAGGTCTTGCGAAGCTCGTGCAACGGTGTATATTTCTAGTGTGGCCTTCCGCGTAAGTGGGGGGCCATTCGAGTTTATGGCGAGGGGGTGGCGCTCATGGTGTCCTCCCGGACGGGTACGAGTCAGTACAAGCATTGGCGTAAGCGAGTGCTCGCGGCCGGCCGCGCAGCTGGCGTCACGCACTGCCCGTCGTGCAATGTTCTTCTTGATTATGTGAACACTCGGACGCCGTCGTCGGCCGAGCCTGATCACATCCTTCCTCATCGGTGGGGCGGCAAAAACGTCCTCGAGAACGGTCGAGTGCTGTGTCGTCGGTGCAATCAGTCGCGCGGCGACCGCGTGAACGTGCCAAAACGGCAGGTTCGGCCGTCCTCAGTGGACGTTGATTGGTGAAAATGCCCTGTTTGTGGCGTGATTTCAACGAAAATAGGGGCACCACCCCCTCCCTCCCCCACCGTGAGTGCCCACAGCGGTATAGCGCCATACCCCCCCGCTTTCAGGCGGGGTGAGCTGGAAAAACGCTGACCACCCGTGTTTGTTTGGCACGCGGCCGCAGGGGGTGTCTGGTGGGGTGTTGGCGCTCGCGGTAGGCGTTATTCGTTGGTTTTTGGCGGTTTAGGGGGTGGTTGGGGTGGCGAAGAAGAAGGCAGACGCGAAGAAGGCGGATGCATTCGATGAGCTTGAGGCTCGCAAGAAGCTGCTTGCCCTGACCCTAGCGTCGCTTGAGTACGCCGAGTTCGATAAGCGCGCGCCCCTGATTCGGGAGGCTCGCGCGCTGATTTCTGAGATTTCAGGTACCTCGGGGGCGGCGGTCCCCGAATCGGTGAAGGGAGAGGGGGGCCAGGTTGTCGATTTCCAGCAGCGATTGGCGAAGCATCGAGCAGGCTCCCCGGCTGCGGGTCGCCGTTGAGCGCCGCGCCAAGTCCTTCGGCGATCTCGCGGGCGAGTTCGCGTCGACCTTCGGGCTGATGCCCGATGCCTGGCAGCAGCTCGTCCTTGACGACTGGCTCGCCGCCTCTGCCAAAGACGAGTGGAAGCACCCCGTCGCCGGCCTGTCCGTCCCCCGCCAGAACGGAAAGAACGCATTGCTCGAGATGCGCGAACTTTTCGGCATGGTCCTCCTTGGCGAGACCGTGATTCACTCGGCGCACGAGGTCAAGTCAGCGCAGGCGCACTACCGGCGCTTCAAGGAGTTCTTCGGGAAGAAGGCCGACGACGAGGCCGCTCGCTACCCTGAGCTAAACGCGATGGTCGAGCAGGTCAGGAACGTGAACGGCCAGGAAGCGATCATCTTGAAGAACGATCCGTCGCGAGGCTGGCACGGCGGCTCCCTGCGCGTCATCGCTCGCTCGAAGTCCTCGGGCCGTGGCTTCACCGCCGACCTGATCGTCCTCGACGAGGCGCAGGAACTGACTGAGGACGCGCTCGAAGCGATCACCTCGACCGGCTCGGCCGGTCACCTCGGCAACTCCCAGGTGCTGTACACGGGGACGCCGCCCGGCCCGAACGCCAACGGCCAGGTATTCGAGCGCATCCGAGATCAGGCACTGTCCGAGCACCCCGGTGCGATGTGCTGGCACGAGTGGTCGGCCGACCCGGACAAGCCGCTGCGTATGGACGACGTCAAGACCTGGGAGGCCACGAATCCCGCTCTGCTCGCAGGCAGGATGAAGCGGGCATTTATCGAGCTTGAGCGCAAGACGCTATCGGATGAGGGCTTCGCGCGCGAGCGCCTCGGTATGTGGCCGGCAAACGCTGGCGCGTCGCGGGCTATCGACCCGACGACCTGGGACGCCACAACAGCCGAAGCCCCGGCAGACGGCATCCGGTCGTTCGCCGTTGCGTTCAGCGCGGACGGCAAGCGGCAGGCGCTCGCGGGCGCTCTGAAAACCGGCTCGGGCCCCGACGTGCGCTTCCACGTCAACGTGATCGATACGTTCACCGGGTCGACGGACGACGGCGTGAGGGCCGTCGCCGACTGGCTCGCAGCCCGCAAAGGCCGGACAGCGCAGATCAACCTCGTCGGAGGCTCCGGCGCGTCGGCGCTCGCGGATGCCCTGCAGATCCGTGGGGTGCCCGCCAAGATCGTGCACATCATGACGACGCGCGAGTACCTCGAGTCGTGCTCGATGTTTTTCGAGGGCTTGCGCGACGGGCGCATCACGCATCCAGTCGGCGATCCGGAGGATGCGCTCAACACGGCGGTGGCTGTGTGTGACAGGAAGATCCGTGCCCGTGATGGCGCGTGGGGATGGGAAGCGTCAATCCCCGATGGAGATGAGACTCCGCTAGAGGCCGTGTCTGCGGCTGTTCTGGCGGCTAAGACGACCCGGCGCAGGCCGGGCAAGAAAGCGAGGGCCCTGTGAGCGCCAAGAAGTTCATGCTCGCGACCCCGGTGTCGTTCTCGGCTCCGGCTGTGCCGGGGCTGACGCCCGCAGAGCAGACGGCGCTCGCGCAGCTCGTCGACCTGTGGAGGGTCAAGCAGCCGCGCAATCGGCTGCGGCAGGCGTACCTCGACGGCGTCGTCCGACCCGACAACCTGAATATCTCGGTGCCCGACGATATGGTCGATCAGCTCGGCGCGGTCATCGGGTGGCCTCGCAAGGTCGTTTTTGGCCTGTCGGATCTGCTGATCTGGGACGGAGTCACCTCATCGACGGGCAGCGATAATCCCTTCGAGATCGACGACCTGCTCGGGGCGACCGGCTTTGAGTTGGAGATCGCGCAGACGATCCCGTCATCGCTCACGCACTCTGTTGCTTTCCTGACGCTCCGTAAGGGTGTCGAGGCTGCAGGTGAGCCGCCCGTGATCATTCAGGGCCATTCTGCGGACTGGGCTGCTGGCCTCTGGGACCGCGTGCGCCGCCGTCTGTCCTACGGGCTGACTATCGACGACATCGACGACGCCGGCCGACCAACACGCTTCACCCTGTACACAGCAGACTCAACCTACGTCGTCGAGCTGAATACAGCGTCGGCATGGCGGATCGTGCACGCCGAATTGCACGGCATGGGTGCGCCCATGATGGAGGCGCTGCCCTTCGAGCCATCTCTCGACCGTCCGCTCGGGCGCTCGCGGATCTCCCGCGACGTCATGAGCATCACTCAGCGTGCTATGCGCACCGTGCTGCGTGAAGAGCTGGCGACAGAGCTGTTCACGGCTCCCGGTATCCTGCTGTCTGGCGTCGATTCGGACTTGATCGACGATCTGCGCTCGTGGGACTGGAAGCTAGGAACTATCAAGACGATCTCGTCCGGTGAAGAGCCGGAGGGGCCGAAGGTGACGGTCTTGCCGCAGCAGTCGGCGCAGCCGTTCACGGAGCAGATGCGCGCCCTCGCGACCGAGCTGTCGGGCGTGTCGTCGCTGCCGGTCTCGTCGCTCGGAGTCATTCAGGACAATCCCTCGTCGGCGGAAGCGCTGTATGCAGCGAAGGAAGAGCTGGTCATCAAGGCGAAGAACGCGCAGCGCGTATTCGACGCGGCCCTGAATCGTGTGTATGCGCACGCGGTCATGATGCGCGACGGCCTTGATGAGATGACGCCTGAGCTGCGGTCTCTGGCGACGCGCTGGGGCGATCCGGCGCACCCGTCGATTGTCTCGCAATCGGACGCAATCGTGAAGCAGATCAGTGCGCTTCCGTGGCTCGCTGAGTCCCCGGTCGTCCTCGAAGAGTTGGGTTATTCGGGCTCGCAGATCGCGCGACTGATGTCGGACAAACGCCGCGCGGAAGCGTCCGGTCTCCTTGATCGGCTGTCCGCGCAGGAGACCGCCGATACCGCGGCGACGCCCGCGCCTGTCGAGCAGGCTGCGCCTGCGTCGACGGGGGGGCTTGACACGTCTCACGCGAAGGAGGCATTCGACGCGCTCGGCGTGGCCGTGCGTGCTGGCGTCGATCCGCAGTCCGCGCTCGAGGTGCTCGGCATTCCGGGCGTGAAGCTGACGGGCGCTGTGCCCGTCTCGCTGCGTCTGCCGGAGGCTGACTCGAAGGCGCTCGAAGAGAAGTAGCGACCAGGGAGGGGGCGGCGTGCATATTCACGACGTGCAGCAGCTCGCGCGGACGCAGAACCGCGCGGGCGATGTCGCTGAGCGCCGACTGCGGGCGCTGTGGAAGCGCCTGCCTCTCGATGATCTCGGGACGCTCGAGGACGCGCTGTTTCAGCTGTATCCGCGCCTCGTCGAGGAATCGGCTGAGGTTGCGTCGTCGGCTGCGCTCGAATGGTACGAGAAGCAGCGAGAGATCGAGGGGGTCGCGAAGGCGTACTCCCCCGTGATGCCGTCCGGCCTCGTCGATCAGGGCGACGTCGAGAAGATCGTCGGGGCGACGATCCGTGATCTGCGGGAGGGCATCGACCGCGCGAAGGCCCTCGCGCGCCTTACTAACGGCGCTCGCAAGTTGATCTCAGACTCGGGTCGGGCGACAGTGCAGCATGCGGCCGAGGGTGATCCGAAGCGGACGAAGTTCGCGCGTGTGCCGACCGGCGCTGAGACGTGCGCCTGGTGCATGCTCTGGGCATCACGCGGCTTCGTGTACCGAAGCGGACAGACGGCACACTTCAAGCGCTCGCACTTCAAGTGCGATTGCCAGATCGTGCCCTCATGGTCGAAAAAGCCCCGCATCAGGGGATACGACGTCTCGAAGTACGAGGACATGTACAAGGAGACGATCAAGTCTCTCGAAGAGGATGAAACCGCTATCGACGATCCGCGCGTCATCACCGAACGCATGCGAACGCTCTTCCCCGACAAGCTCACGGACGGCCACACGCCGAAGCCGTGACCAACAAGCCACCCCGCAGCCAGACCGGCATGCGGGGTCTTTACACACCGGCCGCGCGCAAAGCCCGGCCAACCATCCCGTTCTCTCCGCAATGGAAGGAAAACTCATGGAAAACACCACCGAGCAGGATCAGGAGATCAAGGACGACGCGCAGGCACCGGCCGACAACTCCCCCACCGATACGGCCGTCCAGGACGCCGACCGCGCCGACACCGCAGAGACCTCGCAGGAGGAACCGCAGGACGACGCCGAGCAGGACTGGAAGGCGCATGCCCGCACGTGGGAACGCCGCGCTAAGGCCGACCACGCGCGCCTCTCCGTGCTCACGGAAGCGATCAACGGCAAGGACACCACAATCGAGGAGCTGCGCTCGCAGGTCGCAGCCCTCGAAGCTCAGGCTCACCGAGCCAAGCTGATCGCCGCCGCCGCCTCCGAGTACGGCGTCCCCGCCGATCTCATCCACGGCGACACCGAGGATGAGATCAAGGAGATTGCGCAGCGACTCGCCGACTGGCGAGGCACCACGGCCACACCGGCCGTGCCCGCGCTCGCGGACTCGGGTGCCGGTGTTTTCCCGCCTCGTCCGTCGTCTCTGTCTCTTGATGAGCAGATCGCGGCGGCACAGACCGCTGGCGACTTCAAGCTGTCGGCACGTCTCAAGGCGGTCAAGCTCGCGGGCCTGACCGCTGAATCCACCAACTGACAATTCCCCTTCTCTTGACAGGAGATTTCATATGCCCGGTATTACCGAGATGGCAACCACTTACAATTGCCCGAATTACGTCGGCGAGATCTTCGCTGCGTCCCCGGAGGACACGCCGCTGCTGTCCTCGATTGGTGGTCTGACTGGCGGCGAGTCCGTCGAGTCGACGACCTTCGGTTGGCAGGTCGCCGACCTGCGTGACGCCGCAGACAACCGTCAGCGCGTCGAGGGCGCGGACGCCACCGCGTTCGAGACACGCACCCGCACCAACGTCGAAAATGTCCTGGAGATTCACCAGGAGGCCGTGTCCGTGTCGTACACGAAGATGGGAGCGCGCCGCCAGTACGGCCCGTCCGGCACCGCTGTGCAGCTCGGCTCGACCACGCTGCCCGCCGACGAGCTCGCCGAGCAGCTGCAGGCGCAGATCAAGCAGATCGCCCGAGACGTCGAAAAGACGTTCATCACGGGCACCTACGCGAAGCCGACCACGAACGCGCAGCCGCGTAAGACGCGCGGCCTGCTGCAGGCCATCACGACCAACGTCGCGACGACCACGCACAAGGCATCCGAGCTGACCGCAGACGACGTCCTCGACCTGATCCAGAAGGTATGGGACGGCGGCGGCGTCCAGGACACGGAGACCCGCACGATCATCGTCAACTCGACGCTCAAGCGCGCTCTTACCCGCCTGTTCGTCAAGGACGGCTTCAAGCAGGAAGATCGCAACATCGGCGGCGTAAACCTCAAGATGCTGGAGACCGACTTCGGTAACTTCAACGTCATGCTCAACAGGTACATGCCGGCGACGAAGCTCGCGGTCGTCTCCCTCGAGCAGCTCGCACCGGCGTTCCTCGAAGTGCCCGGCAAGGGCCATTTCTTTGCCGAGCCTCTGTCCAAGACCGGCGCGTCCGAGAAGGTCATGCTCTACGGAGAGATTGGCCTTCGCTACGGCAATGAGAAGGCGCACGGCGTCCTGACTGTGGCGGCTGGCTGATCAACAAGGCAAAAGGAGAAGATCAACATGGCAAAGAAGAAGCCCAATATGGTGACGCTGCGTTGCGACGCGATCCCGACCCTGCTCATCACGACCCCGCACGCCCAGTTCGAGGACGGCCTCGCGACCGTCCCGGCCACTGACGCCGAGATCATCCTCGACGTCCTCGGCGACGACTACGGCATCACCAGCACGGACGGCGACACGCCGCCCGAGCCGACCGCCGACGAAGCCCCTGCGGAGGACGCTCCCACCGACTAGCAGCTAGGAGGCTGAGCATGGCACCACCTGCTGACCCGCTCGAAGTCAAAATCACAGCCTTCCGCACACGCTACGGCCCGACCGAGGAAAACACGGTCGGCATGCAGGTCGTCGAAGCCGCACTCACCCGCGCCGCCCGCATTGTCCGCGACGAGCTCGCCGCCGACAAGATCGACCTCGCCGCCGCGCTCGCGGACGGCACGATCCGGCGCGACTCGTATGAGGACGTGGTGTGTGACATGGTGCGGTATGCGATCCGTCAGCAGGCGGATGGCTTCGCGTACGGGGCGACGCAGTCGACGGTCACGGGTGGCCCGTACTCGCAATCGTCGACGTTTAGCGCGCCGGTTGGGTCGATGAGTTTCACTCGGGTTCATCGGCGTCGGCTCGGTATCCGTCTGAGGCGGTTTGTATCTGTCCGGACGATTGGGGGTTGGCCGTGATCTTCGGAGAGAACATCCAGCTACGCGACAGGCGGTCTGGCTCGCTCGATGAGTTCGGCAACCAGCGCAGGGAGTACGGGCCGTCGCGCTGGATCTCGAACATTCTGGTCGCTCCTGCCTCGTCTCAGGATTTGGGGGCGGAGCGGCCGGACGGAGACGCGACGATCATGACTTTCCATTTCCCTAAGACCTATATCGGGCAGCTCAAGGGCAATTTGATTTGGTGGCGCGGGTTGTGGTGGGAAGTGATCGGCGATCCGCAGCCGTACAGCAAAGAGTCCACGCCTGGCGTGTGGAATCGTCCCGTGCAAGCAAGGCTGGTGGAGGGATGACGCAGGTGAAGATCGTGATCGACAACGCAGGGCTGAGAGCGCTGACGACGCCGATGATTGAGTCCGCTGCAGAGCGGATCGCGGAGGCGGCGGGCAAGGGCTTTGAGCCGTCTGTGCAGCAGGGTAAGACGCGGCCGCATGGCATCGTCAAGACTGCGACTTTCAAGGCACGCCGTGACAACGCTCGGCATAACGCGCTGCTTAAGGCGCTGAATGCGGGGCGCGTATGACGTCATCGACCGCACTGCTGATCGCGTACTTGAAGAGGAAGTTTCCGGGCACGTCGGTGTCGAACCGGGTGCCGCAGGACCGGCCCTCGAAGTTCATCACGGTCGAGCGCACGGGTGGGCAGCGCACACACCTGTGGGACTCCCCGATGTTCGCGGTCCAGGCATGGGCTGCGACGGAGGCCGAGGCGTCTGCGCTTGCTGATGAGGTCGCCGTCGCGATCCTCGACTGGCAGCGCGAAGCATTCGTCGCGTATTCCGACGTTCGGTCGGTGTACGCCTTCCCGGACCCGGATGCCCGGGTTCCTCGTTTTCAACTGACGGTGAGTGCCACCTTGGCGCTCACCTGATTCTTTACTCTTGACAGGAGAGTCACATGGCAGAACAGAATTCTGCGCTTGTTACTGCGGCTAAGCCGCAGAAGGGCGGCGCGTTTTTCGCCGCTCCGCTGGGGACGCCGATCCCCGCTGACGCGACGACCGCGCTCAACACAGCGTTCGTGAAGCTCGGCTACCTCTCGGAGGATGGCTTCGAGAATCCCATCGAAACCGAGTCTAGTGACATGAAGGCGTTTGGCGGCGACGTCGTCCTCACCCAGCAGACCGGATACAAGGAAACCTTCAAGACGAAGCTCTTGCAGGCGCTCGATCCTGACGTCCTGCGTGAGGTTTTCGGACAGGAGAACGTGACGCAGCAGGGCGGAGCGGACAAGCCGATCACGGTGCGTCACAACTCGAAGATCCTGCCGCGCCGAGTGCTTGTGTTCGAGGTGCTGCTCACGGGTGGCCTCGTGAAGCGAATCGTCGTCCCGGAAGGCCAGCTCACTGAGCGCGGTTCGACCGTGTACAAGGATGGCGAGGCCGTGGGTTACGAGGTGACCTTCGCCGCGTATCCGTCCGCGAAGATTGAGGGCGACTGCGCCCGCGAGTACATCGCGAAGGCCAGCCTGCTGCCTGCCTGATCGGCGGCACACATTCGTGGAAGAGGGCCGGAGCCTGCCTGACTACCATCCCGGGGCGCAGGCGGGGTCGCGCCCCGGCCCTCTTCCATCTCATTCAATTTAGGCGCGACAAAGACTCACAGACTTAGAAAGGTTGAGCGCGATGACTTTTTACAACCAGATGGTGCCCGGCAACCCCGATGACCACGACGACGTTGAGAACGTCGCTGTCCCGCCGCACAGCGACGTCGAGATTGAGTGGCATGGTGGCCCTCGCGAGCAGGGCGGATACCCTGTCGTTCGTCACGCTGACGGCTCGATTGAGGCCGTGAATGAGGCTCTCGGACGATACGAGAAAGCCGTTGAAGCTGCGGCCGGGCGCGCCTCGAAGCCGGAGCCGGGGAAGCCCGTCAAGTCCTATCAGGGGACGGTCAGGCATGACCTGCAGGGTCTGCGTGCGATCACGGTCGAGGGCGTGCAGCTGCTGGTCGATCCGGCCGTTTTCGATGACTTCGAGCTGCTCGAGTCGCTTGCTGAGATTCAGCGCGGCGACATCCTCGCGCTGCCGACCGTGTTCCGCGCGGTCGCGGGCGACAAGGCGCAGGAGCTGCTTGACGCTATCCGGGGCGAGAATGGCCGCGTGACGGCGACCGCCGCGACGGAGACGCTCGTCCAGATCATGAGTGAGCTGGCCCCAAAAGCCTGACACTCGCCGCGATCCTGGCGCACGCGCCCGATGAGCTAGAGGCAGACTTCCTCCGGTTCTTCGGGCGCGCCCCGCGCCAGATGCCAGCAAGGCAGGCCGCACGCCTCGCGTCCGTCGTCATCAAGCAGACGGAATCCTGGGCACTGCGTGCCATCGACCAAGAGTGGCAGTGGCGGTCACTCGACACACATCTCGCTGCGATCCAGGCTGACTCGCTGCGCTGGCTCCAGTGGGCAAAGACGGATGAAGCGCAGAAGGGCCGGGGCATGCCGCCGCCGATCCCGCGACCGGGCACAAGGGTCGAAATTGAGACCCTGCCCGACACGGACTGGATCGACCAGCAGCTGGGCGCTGCCCGAGTGGCAGTTGAAAACTAGATAAGGAGAGGGCATGGCCGAAGGTGTTTCCCTGGGTACCGCGTGGATCGACGTCGTCCCGAGCTTTAAGGGCTTGAAGAAGCGGATCGAGGAAGAGCTCGGGGCACTCGGGACAAGTGCCGTCACTGAGGCGTCTGAGTCCTGGGGCTCGAAGATCGGCCAGTCGCTCTCGAAGCACATCGGCGGTGCCCTCTCCTCAATCGGTAAGCTCGGCCTCGGTGGCGTCGCCGCAGCGGTCGGCGGCGTCACGGCCGCGCTCACGGCGCAGATCCCCGCGGCGATTGCCGCGTCCGATGCAACCGATAAATTCAAGAAAACCCTTGAATTCGCGGGTGTCGATCCATCGCGAATCAAGCAGCTGACCAAAGCCGCGCAGTCATACGCGGACCAGACGGTGTACGACCTGTCGGATATTCAGTCGGTGACGGCGCAGCTCGCCGCAAACGGCGTCAAGGACTTCGACAAGATGGCCGAGGCAGCTGGCAACGTGAACGCGATTGCAGGCGGCACCAAGGAGACTTTCAAGCAGGTCGCGCTTGCGCTCGTCCAGATCAACGGTGCGGGCAAGCTCACGACCCAGGACTGGAATCAGATTGCCGCTGCCATTCCCGGCGCGTCCGGCAAGCTCCAGGAAGCCCTCAAGAACAACGCCGCGTTCACCGGGAATTTCCGCGACGCCATGAGCCAAGGCCAAATCACGGCCGAAGAATTCAACAAAGCCCTCATGGACCTCGGATTCACCGACGTCGCGGAACAGGCAGCGAAGTCCGCGTCGACGTTTGAGGGCGCATGGGGCAACCTCGAAGCAGCCGTCGAGAAGGGCCTCGTCGCCTCCCTCGACAAGGTCAAGGAGCCGCTCACTGACATCGTCAACGCGGTCGGCGAGCAGCTCGGCCCAGCCTTCGACAACGCAGGCAAATACGTCGACATCCTCGCCGGAAAGCTCCGCCCCTTCGCCGACGCCATGAAGGACGGCAAGCTCACCCTCGAGGACATCGCCAAAGCCCTCGGCCAGGCAACAGGAGGCTTCGCAGCACTCGCGGGCGCGGGCACGCTGCTCGCTGATCCGTCGCTGATCATTGGTGCTTTCGACGCGCTCCCCTCGCCGTCCGCGCTCGTGGACAAGTTCTCGGGTCTTGGCGGCGCAGTGAAGGAGGGCGCGGGCAAGGTTTTCGCACCGGCTGTCGAGTCCGTTGGAGAGCACGCGAAGAGCCTCGGCAGCGCCTTGAAGGCGGGTGCAGGTGAGGCTGCGTCGAATGCATCTACGGCGATTGGCGAGAAGATCTCGGGCTTCGGCCGCGTGATCCGCGAGGCCGGCGACAAGCACATCGGGCCGTCATTCGGGACTCTCACCGGAAAACTCTCCGGTATCGGCGGCATACTCAAGGAAGGCGCAGGCAAGGCACTCGGCCCTGCCGTGCAGGCAATGCACGGCCTCGGCCCGAAGATGGGACAGGCGCTCGCGGGCGCTGCTGGCCCGGTCGGCTCGGCTGTCGAGGACTTGATCGGGCAAGTCGGTATGTTCTTGAATCCTGCGCGCTTCGGCAAGGTGCTGGCCTTCGGCGGTCTCATCACTGCTGCTGTCGCTGGCATCGGTGCGCTGGTGCAGGCGTCGGGCGGTGAGCTGACGACGCAGATTCAGACGATGATCTCGGACATGATTCTCAACGTGTCGAAGTATGGGTCGGAGCTGGTCTCTAATGCTCCGCAGTTGATCGCATCGGGCGCTGAGGCCGTCAAGACCCTGATCACCGGCATCACGAACGCGCTGCCGGTTCTGCTGAATATGGCGGGCCAGATTATCGAAGCCTTCGTCGGTGCGTTCGCGGATTGGCTTCCGCAGTTGATCCCCGCTGCCGCGCAGATGATCGTCGCGCTCGTGAAGGGCCTCGTCGATATGCTGCCGCAGCTTATCAATGCGGGCGTCGAGCTGATCAATGGCCTGACGGCCGGCCTGACGGCGGCGATCCCGGTGCTGCTCGAGGCGCTGCCGGGCATCATCACCTCGCTGCTCGACGCGCTCTCGAAGGGTATCCCGCAGCTGATTCAGGCGGGCGCGGGCCTGCTGACGGGCCTCATCAATGGCATCGTTCAGGCGATCCCGACGCTGGCGGCGGCGCTCCCGCAGATCGTCACGACGCTAGTCACGACTATCGTGCAGGCGCTGCCGCAGCTCATCAACGCCGGCGTCGAGGTCTTGAAGGCCCTGATCACTGGCCTGCAGACGGCCCTCCCGGCATTGATCGATATGCTGCCGCAGATCCTCACGACTGTCGTCACGACCCTCGTGCAGAATCTACCGATGATCATCGAGGCCGGCATAACGCTGCTGACGACGCTGATCAACGGCATCCTCGAAGCGATCCCGCAGCTGATCGATATGCTGCCGCAGATCATCAACACCATCGTCACGACGCTGATCACGAATCTGCCGATGATCATCAGCGCGGGCGTACAGCTCCTGATCGGCCTCATCAATGGCATCGTGCAGGCGATCCCGCAGCTGATCGCGATGCTGCCGCAGATCATCACGACAATCGTGACGGTCCTCGTGCAGAATCTCCCGCTGATTCTCAATGCTGGCGTGCAGATCCTGACGGGTCTGATCGACGGCATCGTGAAGTCACTGCCGGCGCTGAAAAACATCTTCTGGGACATCCCGAAGCAAATCCTGAACACGTTGTCCAACGTCCCGTCAATGATGATGTCGTCCGGCAAGAAGATCATTCAGGGCTTGATTGACGGCATCAAGTCGATGGCGGGCGCGGCGGCGGGCGCGGTCTCGGACCTGCTCGGCTCCGTCCGCAAGTACTTACCGTTCTCGCCGGCAAAGAAGGGTCCGTTCTCGGGCCACGGATGGACGCTGTATTCAGGCCGGTCGATTGTCGAGGCGCTCGCCGAGGGCGCGGCGCAGCGCGCGCCGATGTTCGAGGCGGCGATCAGGGACACGATTGCGGCCGGGCAGGAACAGCTTGCTGGCCTTGAGGCTGGCGCTTTGTCGGTCACGGCGGGTTTTGGTGGCACGGCTGGTCTGGCGCGCATCCAGGCGACCGGACCTCAGTACCTGGTTGTGCGCGATTCGGATGATCAGCTGATCGGCCGGATGCGCGTCGAGGCCGGGGGCGTCGTGTCGGATGGTCTCGCGCCGGCGTCTCGCTCTGCGCTGCGTGAGCGCATCGGATTCTAAGGAGTAATAGCTCATGGCGATTCAGTGGTCCGCATCGTCCGGGTACATGTCGGTCGGTGTCGAAATGTGGTACACCGGAGACCCGCACCAGGGCTACGTAGAGGTGTACGCGCAGTTCTGGCTCCGGTCGGACGGATACGGTCATAATTTCTCGGCGAGCACCTCCTGGTGGGGCAACGTCGGGACCGGCTCGGAGACGGTGTCTTTCTCGTCGCCGACCGGTGCGACCGTGTACAAGGACATGGGCACGTCGCACTGGCGTGAGAATCTCCTGCCGAATCAGGAGCGATCTGTCGGTGTCGGTTATTCGCTGGGGCCGATCTGGAATGGCGGACACCCGTCGATGCAGGCGTGGCTCACGCTGCCTGCGCGTCCGGCGAAGCCGCCGTCAGCGCCGTCGTACTGCAAGGCGCTGCTGCTTGATGACGGCAAGTCGGTGTCGGTATCGTGGCCTGCGGCGAAGCCAGCAGATGCGTCGTCGCCGATCCGCTCGTACGTGATCGAGCGTTGGGACGCCTATTCGGATAATTACTCAGGTCCGTGGCTCCCGCGTCAATGGCACGTGGTCGATTGGGTGAACGTCGAGGGGTCGACGGCCCCGGCGTTTAGCGTGATCGACACGAAAGCCGTGTACGCGAACGACAGGTTTTGGTACCGCGTGTATGCGTCGCCGATCATCCCGACGCGAGTACGAGACGTCTCAGACTTCGTGCCCGGCCCGGCGTCGCCGCAGTCGAACGGCGTGTCGACGGCTCCGGCTCCGCCAGCGGAGCTGACGGCCGCGAAGAACGAACGCGGGCAGATTCGCATCACCTGGAAAACGACGTTCGCGTATCCGCAGGACGCCACTGTCGAGATCCTCGACGGCGATAAGAAGGTCGGAGAGGTACGCGCCGACGCGGACGGCTGGGTCCACGAGACCGCCGACCTGCAGGTGCCGCACACGTACCGCGCGATCCTCAAGACCGACAATCTGGAATCCGAACGCTCCGCCCCGTCGAACACGATCCAGGTTCTGCAGAAGCCGGGCATTCCGGCCGTGTCCGGGCCGGGCACGTACGCGGCGGTTGGAGCCGTCACGTTCACGTGGACGCATAATTCCCTCGACGAGACCTGGCAGGAAGCAGCAGACATCCGGTACGCCACCGTGTACACGGAAACCGCAAACGGGCACCGCGCAGGGGATTCCGGACCCTGGCAGAGCGTCTCCGTCACGGGATCAGCGCAGACAAAGACCATCGACCTGCCGGTCGGTGTCATCGATTACCAGATCCGCACGAAGGGCCAGTACCGAGAGTATTCGGACTGGTCACCAGTCAGGCGGACGACGGTCACGTACGCGCCGGTCGTCGCGCTCGCGCCCGACTCGCTCACGCTCGACCGCTCAGCGTTCGACGGGGCACTCACGGTATCGCACGTGAAGGGTTCGTCGACGACGATCTCGACCGTGCTCTGCGAGCTGCTCTCGTCGAACCTGCAGACCGTCGAGCAGATCAAGGGGCCAACGAGCGCGCTCGGCGTCGCACCGACGTTCTCGCGTGCGCCCCTGCGCTTCAAGGCGCGCCTCGAAAATCGCACGGAGTACGTCGTCCGAGTGACGCTCACGGACGGATACGGCCTCGCGACCACCGTTCAACGGCGGTACAAGGTCGAGTATCCGACCCCGCCAGAGCCGATTGTGACAGCCTCCTGGGAAGAGGACGAGGGCGACATGCTCGTCTCGATTGCCTCCCCCGCAGTCCCGGCAGGCAGCAGGCAACCGCCGACCGTCGAGACGCGCCTCGAGCGATCAATCGACGGAGGCTCGACCTGGACAATCGTCGCCGATAAACTCCCGCCCTCGACCATGTACAAGGACAGGGAGTGCCTCACGAACGGCGTGACAAAGTACCGGGTGACCGCGACGTCAGCAATGCCCTCATCGTCCGTGACGATCATGGACGCGCTCGCGGATTCGCAGGCGGTGTGGATTTCTGCGGGTCAGGGCTTCTCGAGGTCGGTGCGTCTGGCGTGGAACCCGGTGACGGGCTCGCAGATGGGGCTCGTGAATCGCGAGGTCAAGTATTTCGCGGGCCGGAGGCTGGGTGTCGAGCTGTCGGGAACGCAGCGCCAGCGTGTCGTGCAGGTCTCTGCGGCGCTGCTGGACTCGTCATCGCGTGAGCGTCAGGCGCTTGAAGATCTGGCGTACATGCCCGCGCCATTCATGTATCGCGATCCGCTCGGGCGGGTCTTGTACGGCTCACTGTCGGACGTGCAGCTTGGCCGTGAGGTCGGCGGGATATGGTCGGTCTCGGCAAAACTGACGGAGGTGAATCGTGGCTGATGTATCGCCAGTTCGGCAGGCTGATTATCGGGTGATGCTAACGACGCCGGACGGACAGGACATTGGCCTGCTCGATGGCGTCGAGTCTGGGTCGGTGACTCTGTCGGCGACGTCGCGTCTGCGAGCGTCGGGGCAGCTGAGCCTCACAGAGACGAGCCAGGAGATCGACTGGTTCAACATGCACGCCCGCGTTGATTACGTGCCGGTCGGTATGCCGGGCTGGCCGGTGGCGACTTTCGTGATGTCGTCGCCGACACGCTCAGTCAATGACCACCGTGTGACGAGGGACGTCGAGCTGCTCTCGACGCTCGCATATCTCGACCGTATGGCGACTGACCGTATCGAGCAGGTCGAGAACGCGCACCTGACCGACGTCACGCAGTGGAGCCTAACAGCGCGATACGCGGCCAGAGCCCGTAATCTGCGGATGGGATTCACGCGCTTCCTCGAATGGGCAAAGCCCGGACCGCTCGGAGACATCCTTGAGTCGATCACGTACGACGTCGGCACGAACGTCCTCACCATGTTCAACGACTGCGCCCGCGTCGTCGGCTGGGGCGCGCTGACCCCAGATCCTTACGGCGTCATCACAGGCGGGCCGTATATCCGGCCGTCACGCCGCCCGGTGTCCTACGTTTTCCGCGAGGGGGACTCGGCAATCCACTCGGCAGACTGGACAATCGACCGAGACGTATTCTCGGTACCGAACGTGGTGATCTGCGTGGGGACGCCAGGGTCGGACAACACGCAGCGCGGCGACGATAAGTATGCCGCCGGCCCGACGCCGGCAGTAGTCGGGGTCGCGCGCAACGACAACCCGGGCGACCCACTATCGACGGTAAACCGCGGCGAAATCATGCACGTCGAAACCGGCGTGAAAGCGACATCGCAGGCGGCAATCAATCAGATCGCGCAGAGAATTCTCACGGAGAAAGCAATGCCGGCAGCGTCGCTCGTAATCGAGCACCTGCCGATCAACATCCGGCCCGGCGAGGTCGTCGAATTCATCTCGCAGGGCCAGCGCCTGCGGGGGACCGTGCAGGAGATGAAGATCCCACTGTCGCCGACCGCGCTTGTCACGACCACGATTAAGGAGATCCCGGGTGAGTAGTCTCGATTATCTGGCTGACGTAGTCGCTGAGCTACGCAACAAACTCGATGCGCAGCCAACATACCAGTGGGCGACATGCGTCCGCGCGGCAAGGCAGGGGCACGTCAACGTGCGATTCGACGCGGACCTCTGGCGGCGCGGCAACGATGAGAACGACGCAATCATGGCAGTGCCTGATCAGCTCCTGACCACGCGGACGAACCCAGGGGACCGTGTACTCGTCCAGATCCATCAGGGGAACATGCAGGCGCTCGCGGCCACGAGGACATACACGGATCGCTATATTACGGCGGATGGCTCGGGCGGTGGGCCGAGGACTGGGATCGGTGGCGGGGAAGCGGGAAAGCCTGGCCCGCCCGGCCCTAAAGGCGACACCGGCCCGAAGGGCGACCAGGGTGAGCGTGGCCCGGCCGGTCCTCCTGGTCCGAAGGGCGATCAGGGTGAGACTGGTCCGCGCGGTCCGAAGGGCGATCCGGGCGAGGCGATCACCGTCGTCACGCCGGCCGGCGTCATCGCCGCGTTCGCGGGCTCGACTGCGCCGACCGGCTGGCTCATGTGCGACGGCCGAGAGTACGACCGTCGCACGTACCCGGAGCTTGCCCGGGTGTTTGGCAACGGTTTCCGTTTCCGCGTTCCCGACCTGCGCGGCCGCTTCGTGCTCGGTGCGTCGTCGTCGCATCCTGCTGGCGAGCAGGGCGGCGAGGAAAAACACACGATGACGACGGCTGAGATGCCCAGGCACCAGCACCAGATCGGCGGCGAATCCGGGTATTGGAGCGGAGGCGCAGGAATCTACCAGACGGACTTCTCGGGCGGCAATCGCTGGATGGGCATCGCCAACTTCGGCGCGGGCTACCTTGACCGTGCCGTCGCACAAGTCACGGGCGGCTCGCAGCCGTTCAACATCATGCCGCCGTACGTCGCAATGAACTTCATCATCAAGACCTGACAGACCGCACGGCCTGCCACACATCACGCCCCGACCACCACACCAGGTGGCCGGGGCTTCCTACACCAACTGAAAGGACTGATCATGGCACCCGATATTCAGACGATGCCAGAAACCAAGACGCAGGAGGCCGAGCTGCTCGGCCTCCTGACTGAGCGCAACATCACTCAGCGTGAAGGAGGCCAGGCGTGAGCACTTCCCCGAATGATCCCCGCGTCGTCGCCGCCGTCGACACCGCCCTGCGAGCAATGCTCGACGAGGTCGGACACATCGGAGGCGACAAATACTGGGACGCAGTCGGCAAGAGCGACTTCCGAGGCTACGCCTGGTGTGGAGCTTTCCAGGTCTGGGGCTTCCTGCAGGCCGGCGTCAACCTGATGAATGCGGCGTGGTGGTACTACGTCCCGTACATCAAGAATTTCGCGCAGCAGATCGGCGCGTGGAGCGACGAACCGGGATATGGTCGTCAGGCGATCTACGAGTGGCACGGCGACGGCGTCGCAGACCACGTCGGCGCTTCGTGGCCCGACCCTACCGCCGTGCTCTTCCGCGCCGTCGAGGGCAATACGAGTATGGGCGGCTCCCAGGACAACGGCAACGGCGTCCTCGTGAAGTACAGGTACGACGAGGACATCCTCGGATGGGTCGATATGCATATCGTGCTCGCCTGGATGATCGACAACGGCCGCTGGGACGGCGGCACCGCCGCAGCTCCCGCACAGTCCGGCCCGACCGACATCACGGCCCTGCAGCGCGCAGTCGGTGCCGACCCCGACAACGTCCTCGGTCCCGACACGCGGCAGCGCATCCTCGCCGTCGCTGCCGCATCCACCTGGGGCGGTGAAGAATTCCCCTTCGGAGTTGAGTACACGCAGCGCGTCGTCGGCACGCAGCAGGACGGCATCTGGGGCGAAAACTCGGAAGCCGCGCACGACGCCGTCGTCGGCCGCATCCAGGCCGCAGTCGGCGCATATCAGGACGAAATCTACGGAGCGGCAACCAACGCCGCCGTCAGCATCGCGCTCGCGGGCGCAGAGACCGCGTGAGAGGGGAAAGACAATGAGTCAGAGTGACATTCTGTTAGGCTTGCAGTCCGATCCGTTCGTGACGTCGGTTCTCATTGGCGTCGTGTGGCCGCTGATCCAAGCGGCGCTTGATCGCCCGTACTGGACGCGCCAGCGTCGCGTCTGGCTGCTGGTCGCCGTCGCCGTCGTCGTGACGGCTGGCGTCTGGGTCTCGGGGTCGTACCCGGCGACCTGGCAGCTCATCGTCTCACAGGCGACCGTGTTCCTCGGTGTTGCCTGGGCGGTTTTCCAGATCCTCTCGGGGATCAAGATCGGCGGCGTGAGCATTATTGATTGGGCAGGGGCCCTCACCCCGGGAGGCGAGACCATCGACGACGTGCGAGCAAGCGCGGGCGAGGCGGTGACGCGCAGCGACTCAGGCGGTGAGACGCAGTCGTGAGCAACGTCCTCTCCGACCCGAAGATCATCGAGGCCACAAACGGCCTCATCGCGGTCCTCCTCGCGGGCGCGGGCGGCGTCATCGCTGTCTGGTTCGCGCGGCTCAAGCAGAGCGTCGAGTCGCATATGCAGCGTGTCGCCAAGGCTGCAGAGGAAGCGAGGGAAGCTGCGCAGTCAGCGGACGCGCAGGTCTCAAACGACCATTCGACTAATTTCCGGGATGACCTCGACGAAGTCCGTGACGCCGTCAAGGCCGTCAACGAAAAAGTCGGGGCGCTCGCAGTCCTGCCCGAGCAGTTCGAGGGCATCTCATCGACGGTCGAGCGCGTCGCCTCAACGCTCGAGAGTCACGGAGCGAGCCTGTCGGACATGAAGGAGCGGATCGACCGCATTGATGAGCGCGGCAGCAGGATGGCTGCTGAGATACACGATGAGCGCACAGCGCGCGAGTCGGCTCAGCGTCTGATCGACTCGCATGCGCACGACACGCACCGGGCGATCTACGAGCGGATTGATGTGGACTTAACAGCTTTACCAACATTGAAAGATGCGAAGGCAAGAGAAAGATTTGAAAAAACTCGCAAGGAACTCAACGCTCTACCACAGATTGACTACGAGCGAGTG
>ENA-OWLC01000045-OWLC01000045.1-metagenome-genome-assembly--contig:-NODE-45-length-29065-cov-5.813168_pt1 | contig 29065 bp, 29 predicted proteins | sample MGYA00245344_ERZ651092 | MGnify/ENA primary metagenome ERZ651092 (study PRJEB26857, sample SAMEA4031755) | metagenome | biome: human; feature: oral; material: saliva | place: Philippines | collected 2014 | study... | reverse complement strand
GAAAGCGTTCGATAGGAAGGATAAATACTATATATTAGTACAATAAACTAAAAATCTGTTGCATAATAATGATAAAAACGATATAATGAAAGCGTATTCTATATTGATGATATAAAATCATTAAAAATTAGTAAAAATCGTTTAATTAGTTAGTTTATGATTATTGGTCTTTTTCAGTCTAGTATATCTGCTGTGAGCGTTCTTAAAACTTATCGGTATGATTGGAATACCTACTATAAGACTAGTATGAATTGCCAGAGATATAACTATATTAATCTCCTGTTATGCTATCGTTATGACAGCTATTCTGAATATAAAGTTGGTTCTGGTTGGAATTACCATCGTTATGAGGTACTAAACTACTACAGCGGAGGCTATTAATCCTTAAAGAGTGATAAAAAGGAGGGCTAGATATGTTGCAGCTTACTCATGTGACCTTAAAAACGCGACAAGTCATCTTACAAGATGTTGATTTTACATTTGAAAAGGGTAGGATTTATGGTATTCTTGCTATCAATGGCTCTGGAAAGACGACCCTGTTCCGTGCCATTAGCAACTTAATTCCTATAAGTAGTGGAAATATCGCAGTCCCTCCTTCTTTATTTTATTATGAGAGCGTTGAATGGCTGGATGGAAACTTAAGTGGGATGGACTACCTTCGTCTCATAAAAAACATCTGGAAGTCAGACCTAAACTTGAGGGATGAAATCGCCTACTGGGAAATGGCTGACTATATCAGTCTTCCCATCCGCAAGTATTCCTTAGGGATGAAGCAACGCTTGGTTATTGCCATGTATTTTCTTAGTCAGGCGAAATGTTGGCTCATGGATGAGATTACAAATGGCTTAGATGAGTATTATCGACAGAAATTTTTTGATAGACTGGCACAAATCGATAGACAAGAGCAGCTGGTTCTTTTAAGTTCCCACTATAAGGAAGAGTTGGTTGATATCTGCGATAGAATAGTAACCATTCGTCAGGGACAGATAGAAGAGGTTTAGTTTATGAAAGATGTTAGTCTATTTTTATTGAAAAAAGTTTTTAAAAGTCGCTTAAATTGGATTGTCTTAGCTTTATTTGTATCTGTACTCGGTGTTACCTTTTATTTTAATAGCCAGACTGCAAACTCAGTCAGCTTGGAGAGCAGGTTGGAAAGTCGTATTACAGCCAACGAGAGAGCTATCAATGAAAATGAAGAGAAGCTCTCCCAAATCTCTGACACCAGCTCGGAGAAATACCAAATTGCTAAAAGTGATTTAGACGTGCAAAAAAATCTTTTGACGCGAAAGACAGAAATTCTGACTTTATTAAAAGAAGGGCACTGGAAAGAAGCCTACTATTTGCAGTGGCAAGATGAAGAGAAGAATTATGAATTTGTATCAAATGACCCAACTTCTAGCTCTGACTTAATAATGGCGGTTGACCGCGAACGGAAGATTTACCAAGCCCTATATCCCTTGAATATAAAAGCACACAATTTAGATTATCCGACCCACGGGATTGATCAGATTGTCTGGATTTTAGAGGCTATCATCCCAAGCTTGTTTGTGATTGCTATTATTTTTATGCTAACGCAACTATTTGCAGAAAGATATCAAAATCATCTGGACACAGCTCAGTTATATCCTTTTTCAAAAGTGACATTTGCAATGTCCTCTCTTGGAGTTGGAGTGGGCTATGTAACTGTGCTGTTTATCGGAATCAGCGGATTTTCTTTTCTAGTGGGAAGTCTGATAAGTGGTTTTGGACAGTTAGATTATCCCTACCCGATTTATAGCTTAGTGAATCAAGAGGTAACTATTGGAAAGATACAAGATGTATTATTTCCTGGCTTGTTATTAGCTTTCTTAGCCTTTATCGTCATTGTGGAAGTCGTCTACTTGATTGCTTACTTTTTCAAGCAAAAAATGCCTGTCCTCTTTCTTTCACTCATTGGGATTGTTGGCTTGTTGTTTGGTATCCAAACGATCCAGCCTCTTCAGAGTATTGCCCATCTAATTCCCTTTACTTACTTGCGTTCAGTAGAGATTTTATCTGGAAGACTACCTAAGCAAATTGATAATGTCAATCTAAATTGGAGCATGGGGATGATCTTACTTCCTTGCCTGATTATCCTTTTGTTAGTGGGGATTCTATTTATTGAAAGATGGGGAAGTTCACAGAAAAAAGAATTTTTTAATAGATCCTAGCTTTCCTATAGGGAAAATAAGTAAAAACTAACATAGAGAGGGAATCAACTTGATTCTCTCTTTTTGATTCGAAAACCAAGCCAAAATACAAACACAAACTTTTCAAAAAGAGTTTAGAAAACCCTATTCTTTTAAAAAATTATCCATTCACAACCAATCTTTTTGCGATATAATGAAAATAGAGAAGGTTTATCAATCAAAAACAGGAGAGGAGTTACAAAAATGGCAGTAGTATCATTGGAAAATAATATAAAACTATATAGTTCAGAATTATTTCATGCATTATTAAAAGCCTCCAATTATAAATTGGATGAGCATATTGTTCAGACTGTTGCAGAAGGCTATGCTCGTAATCTAGATTATTCTGATCCTGAACTGATGCATGTTGGTGTAACTTCGGTTGCTAATAATCTGCTTACAAAAATTAAACAAGAGTATTTTAATGTATAGTATTTTGAACAGCCACCGAAAAAGAATGACTCTTTAAGGTGGCTTTTTTAGAAGTAAAGTTTAGGCTAGAAAAACAAGAAACAACGCACCAAAAATGGTGCATTTCTTTTTTTCTAAATGTTATAATGGTGTTATCAAATAAAAGGAGTTTGCCATGATTGGAAAGAACATAAAATCCCTACGTAAAACACATGACTTAACACAACTCGAATTTGCCCGAATTATAGGAATTTCTCGAAATAGCTTGAGTCGTTATGAAAATGGCACTAGTTCAGTTTCTACGGAACTAATAGACATCATCTGCCAGAAGTTTAATGTATCTTATGTCGATATTGTAGGAGAAGATAAAATGCTCAATCCTGTTGAAGATTATGAATTGACTTTAAAAATTGAAATTGTGAAAGAAAGAGGTGCTAATCTACTATCTCGACTCTATCGTTATCAAGATAGTCAGGGAATTAGCATTGATGATGAATCTAATCCTTGGATTTTAATGAGTGATGATCTATCTGACTTGATTCATACGAATATCTATTTAGTGGATACTTTTGATGAAATAGAGAGATATAGCGGTTATTTGGATGGAATTGAACGTATGTTAGAGATATCTGAAAAACGGATGGTAGCCTAATGGAAATCCAAGATTATACCGATAGTGAATTCAAACAGGCTTTAGCACGGAATCTTCGTTCACTGACAAGAGGAAAAAAGTCCAGTAAGCAGCCTATAGCGATTTTGCTTGGGGGACAAAGTGGTGCTGGTAAGACTACAATTCATCGTATTAAACAGAAAGAATTTCAAGGAAATATTGTTATCATAGATGGCGATAGTTTTCGTTCCCAGCATCCACACTATTTAGAACTGCAGCAAGAATATGGCAAAGATAGTGTAGAATACACCAAAGATTTTGCAGGGAAAATGGTAGAGTCTTTAGTAACCGAATTGAGTCATTTGGGATACAATCTTTTGATAGAGGGAACTTTACGAACAATTGATGTTCCAAAGAAAACAGCACAACTCTTGAAAAATAAGGGATATGAAGTACAATTAGCCTTGATTGCGACAAAGCCTAAGCTATCCTATCTGAGTACCCTTATCCGATATGAAGAACTGTACGCTATTAATCCAAATCAAGCTCGCGCAACACCAAAAGAACATCATGATTTCATTGTAAATCATCTAGTTGATAGTACACGGCAATTGGAAGAACTAGCTATCTTTGAAAAAATCCAAATTTACCAACGAGATAGAAGTTGTGTATATGATTCAAAAGAAAATACAACATCAGCAGCAACCGTTCTTCATGATTTACTATTTGTAGAATGGAATCAAGTTGAGAAAGAGATGCTTAAATTTGGAGAAGAAAGATTGAAAGATTTAACTAATCGAAATGGTTGTTAGAACACAAATTTTATAATATAGTCTATTTAGGATTGAAAAAAGTCTTTAAAATCAGAAAAACGCATAGTCTCAGGTGTTGAAGAACTTGAAACTATGCGTTTTCTTGTGGGAAGATTTACTCCATTTTCTTCAGGAATTGAGATTTTGCCTATCTCTTTTTATTATATTTAAGGATATTTGAAAGATGTATTTTAGAAAAACAATTATGGAGTTCTTAATACGGAATATAGTATAAATGCTAATTCAAAGTGAAGCTTTATATGGTTTTTGCTTTTGTTGAGTATAAAATCTATTAACTAAAGTCGAACTACAAAAATTAATTTAAGATGAAGTGAATTGTAGACTTTGGAAATGTCTCTTACTCGATTTCAGAATGAATCGCTGATACAGGATTAAAAGAACTAAGTATTTCTTTTTGTTTTGAATGAGATACGTGAGTATAGATTTGTGTGATTGATATAGAACTGTGTCCAAGAATTTGTTGAATATATCGAATATCTACATCACTATCTAGAAGCATTGTCGCAAAGCTATGTCTAAACATATGTGGTGTAATAGTTCTAGAAAAGTTATTTTGTTCAACGATTCTCTTTATTACTAAACGTACACTTTGCTCTGACAATGGTTTAAGTGAATGTTTCCCTGGGAACAAGAAATCATTGGATTCATTTCTTGTTTTATTTATATATGTTTCTAATAAATTGAATGTTTTTTGATCTCCTAAAAATAGGATACGTTCTTTCTTACCCTTTCCTATAATATGGAGTGTCTTATTGGACAGATTAATGTCTTTGAGATGAATGTGGCAAAGTTCAGAAATTCTGATGCCTGTTGAAAGTAAAAGTGAAATAATTAGTAGATTTCTTTCAGCGTGTTGTTTTTGATAGTCAGTTTTAGATACAATTACTTTCTGTTCTAAATATATAAAAATGCTTTTCAGCATGTCATACGGAATCGTTTTAGGCAATACTTTTTCAGTTCTAAATTGAAAGCGCAATTGATTGAAGGGATTCTCTTCAATTATGTTCTGGTATTTTAGATAGTTATAAAATACCTTCATACAAGCAATTTTTCTTCTTAATGTATTCGTTTTTATGTTAGATCGTGTCAACTGTTCTATATAGGATTCGACATTATCATAGTCTGAGTTATAAAATTGCATAAGATCATTCTTATAAGCGCGAATCGTGTGTGAACTCAAACGCTTATGAGTTTTGCAATAATCTAAGTAAGTAGAAATAAGTTTATAATCCATAAAAATCTCCTTTATCAATAATCATGCTATTATAAACCTATTTGGGTGCTTTGTATAGTGATAATAAATTGTTATCGGTAGGAGAAATAAGTGTATATAACTAATAAGTTTGAAGGAAAAATTTATCAGAGATTGAATAAAATTCTTGAATCATATAATCAAGATCAAAATAGTATCATAAATCTTGCTGCTTGTATTAGCTATCCATTCAATGAAGTATTAAAAATACAAAGCTTTCCACTTTCTACACTTCCAACTGAAGGCGTTGTTGAAAAACGTTATTTTCCTCATTGTACTTCATTAGATGATATTGAAGTATATGCTGAGGAATTGTGCTGCAAACTCTTTAATTTAAGATCCAATGATTATCGAGTTAGTTTACAACCAAATTCTGGAACTCAGGCTAATCAAATTGTTTATAATGGAATTTTAGAAAGAGATGATTTTATTCTATCATTATCACCAAAAGACGGGGGGCATATTTCACACACTTACACAGGTAGAGGTAAGGTTATATATTATCATTTAGATAATAATTTAAAAGTAGATTTTACTGAACTAAGGGAATTATTAGAGCTATATAAACCCAAACTAATTGTTGTCGGTGCTTCATCGTATGGAAATGAGTTTAATTATAAAAAAATTTATAAGACGGTTAAAGAAACTAGTCCTGACACTCTCATATTGGCAGATATCTGCCATAGTGTCTTGTATATTATGGCAGATATTCATCAGGCAATTTTCCCTTTTGTAGATTTTGCTACTTTTACAATGGATAAGTGTTTACGTGGACCTCAAGGAGGTGTGCTAGTTTATCGTAGCTCTTTTGAAAGAGAAATAAGTTATTCTATTTTTCCTAGAACTCAAGGTGGGCCGACACAATCTGCATTATTTGCTAAATGTATATGTTTAATTAAATTATTGTCAATAGATATTCAAAGTTATGCTAAAGAAGTCCTTAAAAATACTCAACTGTTAATAGATTGCTTAACTAGCTATGGAATCGATGTCATCTATAAACAGTCAAAAACTCATGTTGTTTTAATCAACTTATCAAATCTAAACTTTAATGGTAAGGAAGCAGAGGAGTTACTTTTCGAGCATAGAATATTGGTTAATCGTAATCAAATTCCGAATGATATATATGGTCCGATGACTACTTCAGGAATTAGGTTAGGAACAGTTGGTATTACAAATCTAGGATACACAGAGGCTGATATACAGAAATTAGCTGAACTAGTAGCTAATTTACTAAAATATAAACAGTTCAACTACTCTATACACTCTGAACTCATTAGCAAATATCACAAACAGATTAATATCTCCAATTAGGAGATAGACCAAGACAAAAATTATAATTTTTATATGAAATTAGTATATAGTATTTAGTTAATCCATCCTTATAATTTTCAATATATGATTGATCATAAACAGAAGGAATATCACTAATCTGTTTTAGATTATATACAACTTGAAATTTATACCAAGGATCATCTATTAGTGGAATTTCTGCCTCAAAGTATCTTAAAGAATTCTGAAAATCTATAAGAGAAATATTTTCAGACACCAATTCAACAACTAATTTATTTAGTTTAAGCATACGAACATCTAAAGTTAAAGATTTAGGACACATTTGAAGTGATTTATTGATATATTCTAGAGATTGTTGATAATCTTTCTTCATTAGAAATAAAACTGATTTATTACAATATGATTCAAAAATTTCATTTGAATCATATTTTTTTAGTATTTTTTCTGCTTTGTTGAGATTTTCTAAAGCTAAATCATATTCTCTATTCCATGTATAAATGACTCCTAAATTATTATATACAGTTGCAACAGGAATATACTGCTCATTCACTTGAAAATACTCTAATGCTAATTTGAGATTTCTAGTAGCTTGTTCAATTGGAAAATAATGGGCAGAATTTCGTAAAATAATATAATAAAAATCATCTTTTTTTACTGAATTAAGATTTTCATTAAGAAGTTTTATTGCTTCTTTATCTTTACCTAGATGTCCATAAGCGTTTAATTTATAGAGTAAATTTCCTGAGTTGTTTTCTAATTTTTCAAGTAAATTTAACGCTTCATTAAATTCATATAGTTGAATTAAAAATCTAGGATAATATAAATTTATATGTTCCGAATAATACTCAATTTTAAGATTTCTAAGAATTGTTAAACCATCATTAAAATTTGAAGTCCATTGATGTGAATTCAAAATATAATGTATATATTTCTCTGGTAATAATTCTATTAAATTAAATATCTTTTTACTCAAAGATACGATATAAAAATAAGAATTTTTTCTATACTCTATTTCGAGTAATTTTTTAATGTATTCTATATTTTGTCTTAACTCTTCAAGACTACTGATATGTATTAAGCAGTGAATTAAGTAAGCTAATTCACCACCTATTCCTATGGATAAGATAGTCTGTTCCAAATATATTTTAAGATTCTTTGTGACTAATTTAAGATCAGAATCAGTAGTTTGATTTAATATACTATTAACAATTGATTCATGTGATATTTTTATCTTATCATTTGTATCTCCATTAATGTATACAAAGCCTGCATTAATAAGAGCATTTAACGAATTAGATACTTCAGTAGTGTCCTCTATAATAGATTTTATGTAGTTAAAAACTATTTCTTTACTCATACCAGCTGGAAAAATTGATGATATAATCAAAATATTTTTTTGGGTGTCTGAAAGTTTATTATAAATATCAGAAATACTAAGTAGTTCTGAATTAGGGTTGTCTGCCAGTTTATTAATAATTAATTCAATTTCTTTATAATTTCCTTTAGTTAACTGCCAAATTTGATTTAACATGGTATTATCTAGAAAATCAATCTGATTATTTATTAATAATTTACACTCTTCTTCTGTCAGATAAGATAAATTTAATACATTAGAAGTATAATTATCTAGTGTATCTAATCTATCAACTAAACTGACATCTTCATCAGTTCGATGTATTATGTTTAAAGAAATTCCTTTTTGAAGTGTGTTGAAGTCATCTTCAAATTTTATTTTTATATTATCAGGTAAAAATTGATAATTATCAATAATTATGTTAACTCTGACTTTTTTTGAAATATTATAGAAGTAACGTAAATATAGATCACTTTCGAAAATTTCTTCTTTTATTTCAGAAATAACTTCCTCCCAAGGATAGTCAATAATTTTCTTATACGGAACGTTTAATGAAATTAATGATTTGATAAGTTTAAAACTATGCTTCAATGTTAAATTAGTTAGTTTTTGTTTTCTTAAATAATTTGAGAACGAATATTTATGTGGTATAGATAAACAAAGATTTCTCCTGAATTGAGTGGCTATATAAGCTCCTTTTAATAAATTTTCAAAAAATTTATTACTTTCAAATCCATCATTTGCAACATCAACATATAAAATAAAAATTTCTTTATTATTTCTATATATTTGTTGACTAACTTCTTTAACTAATTCAGTCTTGCCACTGCCACTAAAACCATTTATAATGAATAAACTATTTTTATCATTGCTAGAATACTTAAAATGGTGTTTTAGCTGTTCTATTTCATTGTTGCGTCCATAGTACATAAACATTCTCCTACCGATAACAATTTATTATCACTAGTATACCATAAATTCATTTTTAGTTGTTTGATTCGTATAATGATTTTTTTAGTTAGAATTAAATAGCAAACTATAGTATTGGCCAACTATGGCTTAAAATACTGTTTTAAAATTATATCTAATACTTTTGAGTTAATTACAAACTTACAACAACGTGGTATTTGTATAGTTTGAAGAAAACAAGTACAAATTTATTAGAAAAGCAACATTTTATAGAATTATCACTAAAAATTCTAATTTTAGAATTATACGTTCTATTGATTTAGAATCTGTTTTTTAATTTCTAAATGTTATAATAGTATTATCGAGTAAAAGAAGCATGCCATGATTGGAAACAATATAAAATTTATACGAAAGGCACATGGCCTGACATGTCCAGAATTTGCACGAATTATAAGCATTTCACCCAATAGCCTTAGCCGTTATGAAAAGGGAACAAGTATAATTTCAAAAGAATTAATAGACACAATCTGCCAAAAATTCAATGTATCGTATGTGAATATTGTTGGGAAAGAAAAAATATTAAATCTAGTGGGAAGATAATAAACTGACTTTAAAAATGGAGATTGTTAAGAAACGTTGAACAAATCTCCTAACTCATCACTATTGTTATCAAGATAGCCAGAACCTCGTCTTTAATGATGAGAGCAATCACTGGATTGTAATGAGTGGCGCCTTATCTGATATGGTGAATACCAACATTTATCTAGTGACTACTTTTGAAGAGCTTGAGCGTTACAGGTGCTACTTGGATGGTATTGAGTACATACTAAAAACATCAGAAATGTGAATGGTAGTTTAATGAGTTTATATGATTCTAGTGAGAATGAGTTTGCCTGTGCCTTAGGTCGAAATGTTTGCACACTGACGAAAGGAAAGTGAATGAGCCAAAATCCAATAGCTATCTTTCTCCATGGAAAAAGCGAACTAGAAAGACAATTATCAATTGTATCAAGCTCAAAGAGTTTCTGTTCGGTGAGTGGAGTAAGGTAAGAAGTAAATGTTGAGACTGGGGAAAATAAATTGAGAAAATTTTAATCAGTCATGTTTTATGTTAATATCAAATAGCAAGAATAGGTGAAAACTATGGAATTAAGAGAATTAAGAGAAATAATAGGCAAAGAAATTGAAGAGATTGTTACAGAGTTTCAAAATAGAGGAATAATATTTGAAGATCAATTTAAAGTAATGACTTCAATGTTTTGTAAGCAATATTCACATGAGCTACTCCAATTATTGGAAGAGGAAACAGGATTAAACGTGTGGTATGGTTATGGTTATCAGGCTCCTTATTTTTTCTATTACGATAGTGAAAGATACGATTATCAACTGGCTTCTTTTGTTGCAGAAAAGTATCAAATTAGAAAAGGAAATATGTAATAATTTTCGTATAGGAGCTATAAAACTGCAAATATTTATTATGAGGGAACTATTTATATGGGGATTGTTATGAGACAATACAATGAGTTTTACATAAAACTACAAAAAGAGTTTAAACCAGCTCATAATATGGTCATAGAGACTATGCCAGAGAAATTTTCTAACAAGGACTATGTTGATAAATTTACTTATATGTTTCCTGACAAAATTTCTAAGCTGGAAAAGGAAAGAAATTATTGGTATGGTAAACGTATTATTAAAAAGAATTTAGTTAAAATTCAGAGTAAAAGGATGTCTTTAGAAACTAATGATTTTATTCTTGAAACATCTAAATATATAAGAAGACGAGTAAGAAAAAATATTTTGTGTATTGAAGAGAGAAAAACTCAGGCAGATGAAATTCGAAAAAAATCTTTAGCAAAATTAAAGCTACAAACTATAAAAAGAAAAAAATCATTAGATTATATTCAAGAAATAAATCCCTCTTATCTGGAACATTATCGCAAAAGATTTTTTAAAACACATGATTTACATGAAAGATTAGAAATCATTAGAGAACTTTCGAAGTATGATTCAAAGGAAGTTCATAATTTTTTCTATGCAATAAATGGTCATGTAAGAAATCAATCGCTAAAAAAAGAAGTTCAGTCGTACTTTCAAAGATTATCTCTACCGTTTAGATTGAGTAGAAAAAAGAAAGGAAAAACAAATTTTATTGATAATGAAATAGTAACAAATAGGAAAGGACCAGAAGAGTTGAAGAAGAGGTTATACATTGATGATCTAGAAAAGATAAAAAAATTTGATATCTTTCTTTCACATAACTCTAAAGATGAAGAAAAAATTATAACCTTTTATAAAAAACTAAACAAAAATGGCCAAGTCGTATATATTGACTGGGTTAATGATAAATACGATCTGAAACGAGAATGGTGTAATACTTCAACAGTCGATATTATCAAAGAGCGTATAAAACAATCGGATGTATTTGTTTTGTACTTTTCAAGTAAGACACTTAATTCTCAGTGGTGTGCTTGGGAATTGGGATATGCAGATGCAATTGGAAAGAAAATATGTATCTATTTTTCAGAAAAAATAGATAGAACAATTATTCCAAAGTTCTACTTTAAATATCCAAAATTACTTTTTTCTGAAGATTTTATAGTTAAAAATCATGGACAGTCAGATATTCCATTTACTAAATGGAAAGAGAATAAAAAATAATAGAAGGATTCAAGATGAGGAAAGAGCAATTTATTAAAAAATTTACGAAAGCTGTTCAAGATAGCAATGCGGCAGTTTTTGCTGGCGCAGGAACATCAGTTGACGCAGGATTTGTTAACTGGAAAAAGCTCGTAAAGCCATTTGCGGATGAGATTGATTTAGATATTGATAAAGAGTCAGATTTAGTGGGATTGACTCAATATTATATCAATTCTAAAATGGGAAATCGAGGTTCTGTAAATCAGGAAATAGTTTATCAATTTTCTAGTCAAGAAGCAGAAACAAAAGTAACGAATTTACTAACACGACTACCCATTTCTACATATTGGACGACAAACTATGATAACGTAATTGAAAACGGTTTAAAGAAAAACAATCGTAGAGGAGATATAAAGAGAAAGATAGATGATTTAGCAATTAGTATTCGTGATAGCGATGCCATTGTTTATAAGATGCATGGTGATGTAGATTCGCCTAATGATGCAGTTATTTCAAAAGATGATTATGAAAGATATAGTGATAAAAACTCTTTATTTGTAACAGCTTTACGAGGTGACTTAGTTTCTAAAACATTTTTATTTGTAGGTTTTGGTTTTGAAGATCCTAATTTAGAATCTATTCTGGGGAAGGTAAATGTCTTGCTGGGAGATAATAAGAGAGAACATTATTGTATTCAAAAACAAGTGTTAGAGAGAGACTATGACGCAGATATCGAAGGATATAATTACGCTAAAATAAAACAAGATTTAAAAATCAAAGATTTACAGAGATATGGAATAGAGACCGTTCTAGTAGATGATTATTCTGAAATATCTGACTTAATACAAAAAATTGAGGAGGAGTACTTAAAAAATACAATCTTCATTTCAGGTAGTATATCAGATTATAATGAGAATTGGAGTGAAGAAAAGGTAAATCAATACTGCTATGATTTATCTAGTTTTCTTATTTCAAAAGATTATAAAATAATATCAGGGTTTGGACTGGGGATAGGAAGCAGTGTTATTAACGGTGCGCTGGATCAAATTTATAAAACTAAATATAGACATGTGGCTGAACACCTTGGTTTGTTTCCTTTTCCACAAAATGACAATGGAAAGAAATCGTTAAAAGAGCGTTGGACAGAGAATCGTGAACAAATGATTAGTGAGTCAGGTGTGTGTATTTTTTTATTTGGTAATAAACTTGTCGATGGTAAAGTCAAAATTGCTTCAGGCATGATGGAGGAATTTCAAATAGCTAAAGCAAAAGAAAAGATAATCATTCCGATTGCTTCTACTGGATTTGCTGCAAAAGAAATTTTTGATGAGATGAAACAATCAGGAGAATATAGTTATTTAGATAATTACTGGGAAACTTTGGAGACTGAAAAGGATTTCGCTAAAGTATTTTCCACGATTGATAAAATTATCAATGAGGTACGATAATGGCGACCAAAGTATTTATTTCGTTCCGTTTTAGTGATGGAAAAAAGATTAAAGATGAATTAGTTGATTTATTTGATGGTTCTACCGAGGTAATAAATAGATCTGAAGATAAAGATAGAAGTCAAATGAGCGAAGAAACAATTCAGGATTATTTATACGATAAATTGAAAGATACCTCTGTTACAATTGTATTATTGACACCAGAAGCAATTTCTTACAAAAAAGATTTGCGAGGGAACTACGATGATTGGCTTTATGATGAACTTAGATATTCTTTAGAGAATAGGGAAAATAATAGAACAAATGGTGTGATAGCTATCTATACTGATGAAGCTAAAGATAAGGTACTAGACGATAGTACTCATTATTGTCAACATTGTCAGCAAACTAAGTCGTGTAGGTCTTTGAAATATTTTGATAATTTAGCTAGAGAGAACATGTTAAATATTAAGTCGGCTTATAAGAAAAATCCATGTAATGATCTTTATGATAATGAACACGATTCTTATATTTCTTTAGTGAGTTTGAACGATTTCAAAGAAGATTATAGTCGATATATTCAGAATGCAAAAGACAAAAGAGAACGATTAGATGAGTTCAATATAGCTAAGAGGATGTAATAAACACTTCTTGTAGATAATTCTGCTATTGAGATAAGTTCAATTTTAAGAGTCGAAAGGCTCTTTTTTCATCCTCTCATTCTCCTGTGATAAAATTTCCAACTTTCCTTTGTTATACTTTTCTCAACTTGTAAAAATCCAACTAAGATTTTTCTCTGGGGGTTTGGGGGCGGAGTCACCAAGTTATCTTATCGTTAGCTGTCAAAACTGGAAGGTTTTGGTCGGTTGGCGATATGATTTTTGGGATATTGTGGACACAATATCTGAGCTCGCAAAGACCGAACAAGAAGCGAGTGAGGTCTTTAGGAAGCGTACTGACAATGTGAGGTAGACTGACACTGTCAGACAAGTAGAATATTGAAGGGATATCAGAATGGGACAAGAAATTAAGTCAATCCGAAAGCAATTTAGAATTACGAGACAAGAAGAAAAACAGATAAAAGAAATGATGAGGGAACAAAAAGTGGATAGTTTCTCAGAATTTCTTCGTCAAAATTTATTGAAAAAGAATTATCAGGATAGAATTTTTGAAAATTGGTTCTCCCTTTGGCAGTCTCAAAAGTTTGAACAGATTAGTCGAGATGTGTATGAAGTTCTGGTTGTCGCAAGAGAAAATCATCAAGTGACTCAAGAGCACGTCTCAATCTTATTGACTTGCGTTCAAGAATTGATTGCAGAAGTGAATCAAGTGCAGCCACTCAGTCGTGAGTTCCGTGAAAAATATATGGGTTAGGAGGATGTAATGATTTATCGCTATCGTACCAATCTCAAAAAAGTATTTCTAACTGATCCAGAATTACACCAATTGAATGAACGGATTGCTAAGAGCAATTGTCAAAATTTCTCAGTCTATGCCAGAAAAGTTTTGCTTAATCCCAATATGTCATTTGTCACGATTAACACTGATACTTATGACCAGTTAGTTTTTGAATTGAGACGGATTGGAAATAACATCAATCAAATTGCGCGTGCGATTAATCAAAGCCATCTGATTTCTCAGGACCAATTACAAGAATTGAGTAAAGGAGTCGGAGAGTTAATTAAGGAAGTGGACAAAGAATTTCAAGTGGAGGTGAAAAGACTGAAGGAGTTTCATGGTAGTTACTAAACACTTTGCGACGCACGGAAAAAAATATCGTAGGCGTTTAATTAAGTATATTCTCAACCCTGATAAAACGGACAATTTGAAATTGGTATCTGATTTTGGCATGAGCAATTACTTGGACTTCCCTAGTCATGCAGAAATGGTAGAGATGTATAATGTCAACTTCAGCAATAATGACAAGTTGTACGAATCCAGAAACGACCGACAAGAAAAACACCAACAAACTATTCATGCTCATCACCTCATTCAATCATTTTCTCCTGAAGATAATCTGACACCTGAAGAAATTAACCGCATTGGTTATGAGACCATGATGGAATTGACAGGAGGTCGTTTTAAGTTTATCGTAGCAACTCACACAGACAAAGATCATGTTCATAATCACATCCTAATCAACTCTATTGACCGCAATTCAGATAAAAAGTTGATATGGAACTATGTCTTGGAACGAAATCTCCGTATGATTTCAGACCGTATTTCTAAAGTGGCTGGGGCGAAAATTATTGAGAAGAGTTTTTCTTACCGTGACTATCAAAAATATAGGCAGTCTAGTCATAAATTTGAATTAAAGCAACGTCTTTATTTTTTGATGCAGCAGTCAAAGTCCTTTGAGGATTTTTTGGAAAAAGCAGAACAATTACATGTTCATATTGATTTTATTCAGAAGCATAGTCGATTCATGATGACGGATCGAGCAATGACAAAACCAATTCGAGGACGCCAACTCAGCAAACGAGATCTATATGATGAAGAATTTTTTAGAATGCATTTTGCTAAGCAAGAGATTGAAAGTCGTTTAGAATTTTTGTTGAACCGTGTCAATTCTTTAGAAGATTTAATAACAAAAGCAAAAGAATTGAATCTCACCATTGACTTAAAGCACAAAAATGTAACTTTTATCCTGGAAGAAGATAATCAAAAGATAAGTTTAGGTCATAAAAAAATAAATGATAAGAAATTATATGATGTCAATTTTTTTCATGATTATTTTAAAAATAAGGAAGTCGGTGATTTAGAAGGATTAGAAAATTTAAAGGAGCAGTACCATGTTTTTCAAGTAGAACGAGATAAGGATAAAGTATCCACTGAAGAGATTGAGGAAGCCTTTGAGACATTTAAGGAAAAACGAGATGCCGTTCACGAATTTGAAGTGGAACTTGCAGAACATCAAATTGAGAAGCTAGTTGATGAGGGCGTCTATATCAAGGTGGCTTTCGGTGTCAAACAGAGCGGTCTTATTTTCATTCCTAATTATCAGCTAGATATTATTGAAGAAGACAATCAGAAAAAATATAAAGTCTATATCCGAGAGACAACCTCATATTTTGTCTATAACAAAGAACATTCGGATAAGAATCAGTATATTAAAGGGCGAACCTTGATTAGACAGTTAACCAACGATAGTCGAGTAATACCATACAGAAGACCGACTGTTGATCGACTTCAAGAAAAGATTTCTGAGATTAATCTTTTGATTGAGTTAACAGAGACAGACAAAAAATACCAGGACATCAAAGACGAACTGGTTGCAGAAATAGCAGAGCTAGACATCAAACTGACTCAAACAAATGAAAAAATCGCCACCTTAAACAAGATGGCGGAAGTGCTTATCAATTTGAAGAGTGAAGATCCAAATAGTCGAAAACTAGCAAGGTATGACTTTTCAAAACTAAATTTAACAGAATCAATTACACTAGAGCAAGTGACTGAAGAAATAAGAGTATTACAAGAGGAGCTAGGTCATTATCTTTATGAGTATGAAAGACTGATTAGAATATTGGAAGAATTTGTAAAAATGTTAAATATTACTACTAATAATCCTAATCCAAAATTTCAAGAGAATATTTTGATGGACTAATCTCTATAATTGACATAGTGGTATAAAATATTTGATAACTAAAGACTAGACTGGTATACAAATAGTGACAAGAGCACCGTTCTCAAAATTACTCAAATTTACTTCTCCGCCATGAATTTTCGCTACCCGATTAACAAATGCTAATCCAATTCCGAAATGACTTCCTTGCTCTGAATTTGTTGCCTGTTTGTCTTGATAGTATAGTAACCCATATTTCTCGAGTATATTCTCAGAAAATGAAGAATCGCTATTCCATATGGAAATATAAAATTTATTATCTATTAACTTATAGTCTACTCTTATTAATGGAGAATTACTTTTGGAATGGTCAATTGCATTATTAATAATATTTAGGATTGCTCGTAGGAATAGGTTTAAATTAAGTGTTAAATTAATAGTGATTGGTAGATTATTTGAAAATTGGATTTTAGCCTTTTTATCAGTAATTAACTTAATTTCTTGTTCAAATAATTCAAGTAAGTAATCCGAAGAGAAACTCTCCCAATTAGAACTATCATTATAGAATGTTTTAGAGTAATTAATTAGCTGATTAAAGTATCTATTAAGCTGTTGGCTAGCAATTTCGATATCTCCTAAACATTGACCAATATTTCCAGTAATATCCATAGATTGTAAAAATTGAGCATTTCCTTGAATAATTGTTAAAGGTGTCTTCAAATCATGTGCTGCAGCTGAGACTTGAAACATCAATTCTTTTTTTTGCTGTTTTTCAGATTGAATCATTTTTTTAATCGTTGACTGCATTTCCTGAATTTTTTGTCTTGTTTCAATCAGTTCAATCAAAGTTAATTTAGCTGGGGCTTGTTCATTTATATCAACCAATAGACTTTGATTATAAACAATATTTGTTTCTTGCTTTATCTTTTCTAGAAGGTTGCTAATATTTTTAGCAATAATAGAAAATAAAATTAGACTAATATAAATCCAAGAAATCGTGCTGAAATAGATAGAAAATGCACCTGCATTTTTTTCAGTAATATTAGTAAAAGCAGTAAATAACAATGGTAGCAAATAAAATAGAAAAAGACTAATAAGAAATTGTCTTAAAATCTTAAAATATGTTTGTTTAATCAGTTGGTTAAAAGTCAGAGCGTTATCCACTGATAACCACCTCCCCAGATTGTTTTAATTGGATTAATTTCATAAGGTTTTAATTTTTGCCTGATTTGGTATACATACTCTGTAATAGACCTTCCCAGTGTTTCAGAATCATGAGGGTAAAGATAATCAAAGAGTTCGTCATTTGAAAATATTCTATTTGGATTGCTGGAAAGCAACAAAATTAATTGGAATTCTCTTTTTGTAGTTGGAATATGTATATCTGAAATTCTAAGTTCTTCTTTAGTTTTATCAATTGCCAGAGGTCCAAATTGTAGAATCTCACTAGAATGATTATTGCGCACTTCTCGACGGATATGCATCTGTACTCTAGCTACTAGTTCAGGTATGCTAAATGGTTTTGTAATATAGTCATCTGCACCGGACTGTATACCATATACAATATCCTCTTCTAAATTTTTGGCTGTTAAAAATATGATTGGAACAGAAATAAATTCTCGGATATACTTACAGATTTCAATTCCATCGTGGGGCATCATAATATCTAAAATAATTAAATCATAGCCGATAAAATGACAGATATCAATTTCTGGAATAGCAGTCCGCGTATCGACGACAAAGTTTTTATTCTCTAGAACATTTTGAATAAGTCTTAAAATGGCAATATCATCATCTATGACTAGGACTTTATATTTCATAATTGTCTCTCCTTTTAAAATATATTCTAATTATACCATGTTTACCCTCAAGTAATGATATAGAATAATAATAATCTAAATAATACAGACTTCTTATGGAAATTATATTAGATTAAAATAAGATATGAACAAATCTATTAAGAAAGTCAAATTCATTTCTAGAAATGTTTTAGCAGTTGCGGCGTACTATTCTAACTTCAATCTACTATAGTATATGACAATACGATAATCTGGAATCAAAAAAATTACCTAGAAATCAGAAATTCTGATATTTTTCTGATATTTGTTTTGTAGAATATGAAATGTATATGATAAGTTATCATCTACCCTAATAGTTACTATTAGGGATTAGGAATTATTCTATAGCATGTTTTTCTGAGAGTAGTTCAAAACTCCAAATCAGTAATATATGTGGTAAGTTAAATCAATTTGCTCAGGATTTAGCAGGTAAACATAGTTGTTACTCGATTGAAATTGCTGTAGGGTAATATGAATAATAGGAAGGAGAATGTTATGTACCAAAAACCAACTATTACAAAAATCGGTAGCTATCGAACTTTGACAAATGGTGCAGGCACTGCACGTGAACGTGATTTACTTGGCTTTCGTGCGTTGATTGTTATTCACTGGCCATGGTTGTAATCGAAAAATATAGATAATGAGCGGAGGGTGAGCAACTCCGCTTATTGTTTATATCATTGGTATAAAACATAAATCGTTATGAAAGTTAATATTATTGTAGAAAAAAATCAAGTTATTACTGCTGATATGTTGGTAGACGAACTGATTAATTTAAATAAAGTTAATGTATATACTGCTGATAATTTATTAATGGTAGTTAAACATCACAATGATTCTGAGGAAATTAGTAATTTTTTAGCAAGAGAAGATTTGAACTTTGAAATGATTGAGAATAATCTCAGTAAATTAAAAAAACATACATCTTTTATAGCAGTTACAAAAGAGAATCACCTTATAGCCAGTGGGGACTTTAATAATTGTAATCCAATATATTATCTAGAAAGAAATGATGAATTATTTGTTTCATTCCATCCTGAATTAATTTCTAATCTTACAAAGCAAAAATTAAATAAAACTTATTTTGCCTTACGTATCGTAAACTTTGAGACTATATATCCATTTAGTGAGTTAACTCCATGGGAGAATATAAAACTTCTAAATAGTCGAAAAATGCTTGTAGTTTTAGAAGGTCAGATTAGTCAGGTATTTCCTTTTAGAAGTAACGGTGGTAATAAAAGGATCTCTGAAGTAGCAGTAGAATTACGTCAAAATGTAAAGGATGTATTACAGAAAAATTTGGGAAAACAAATCAGAATAAGTGCAGATTTATCAGGTGGCTTAGATTCTACTTCTCTTTGCTATTTTTGTAAGGATTTAGGAGTAGAGTTGAATACAATTTTTCTATCTCCAGAGGATGGCGCTGATAGTGATGCTATATGGTCAGAACGAGCAAGTAAGGAGGTTTCGGCAGAGCATACGGTTTTACCGTATAGTAGCACAATTACTCTAAACTCTTTAAATCCTTTAGATATATATAAAGCACTCCCATTTGGTCCGTCAGAATCGTTTCGCTATATAAGTCTAGCTAGGAAAATTATAGAAATTGGGCTAAAAAACGATATTGGTATGCATATAAATGGTCATGGTGGTGATGAGCTATTTGGTCCCCTATCTACTATGGCTTGGTCCTTGTATCATTCTAATTACCCGAATCGCATAAAAAATTTATATGGATTTGCAAGATTAAATAAGTTCAATCTTTTTAAATTTTTTAAGTCATTGGTTGATAATGAAAGTTTATCTGATAATTTGAGATGTTTAGAATGTCGAGAAATCGAACAGATTGATTTTGATATAAAGTATAGTTCTCAATGGGTTCCAAAACCATCAGTTGCAAATTTTGTAACCCAAACAGCAAGAGATCTAATTACAAGTTGTGCAAGTTCATATGCTGAACAAAATATTGAACCATATTCTGATGATAAATCTATTCATAGAATTCTTGAAGAAGTTGAAGCTCATAGTCTTTTACAGAGAGATTTGAATGCAATGGTGCCGAATGATAAGTCATTTAGATTTCTTAGCCCGTATACAGCATATGACATCGTGGAGTCAGCATTACAATATAATATAGATGAAAGATTTAATGCAAAAGTAACTAAACCTATGTTAGCTGAGATACGTTCAGAATCTATGTCACTTGAATACTTTAAGCGAAGAGATAAAGGGGAGTACACCAAATCAACCTTTACTGAATACAATAATCGTAAGAATATGTTACAAAAAATCTTTTCTGAAGAATGTTTGATTTATAAGTTAGGGTTGGTAGACAAGAGAAAGTTATTACAATCGCTAAATAAATTTAGTGCTGATGGAGAACAGTTAGAAAACATTATGAGGATTCAAATCATTGAATACTGGCTGAGAGGTTATTGTGAAAGTGGTGGTATATATGAAATATAAGTTATCGTCAAATCTTAATATTAGTAAGACAGATGATGGTGGTAGTATAGTTTTAAATTCTAATGATGGACAGTATTACCATCTTGATCAATTAACTACGAATTTTTTAGGTCTGTTAATTGAAGGTGTTTCATTTGAAGAATTTTGTAAAAATATTTCTATCAGTTACTCCGTTAAATTATCGCAAGTTATGGAAGATTATAAAGAGATATTAGAGAAACTTCAGAAATTACAGATTTTGGAGGTGGCTAAATGAGCTCGCCAGTTAGAATGGAAAAGAGAACGAAATTATCATTTAAAAATAAAATTACAGCATTTTTTTGTGCCAATGTATCGTTTTTTTTAATTAGATTACCTCCTAAGAAACTATCTAAAATTATTGAGAAATTAAGTAAAAGGACTCAAAGTGCTACTCCAGCGGAAGTAGAACAATGGCGTACATATATAAATTCAATTAATGTTAGATGTGCAGGGAATGGTTGTCTACAAAGATCCGTAGCAGTTATGCTGTGGGGAATAATAGCTAGGCGAACTCCTGATTGGATTTCGGGATTTCAGGTATCACCATTTATAGCCCATGCATGGGTTGAAATTGATGGGAAACCCATTGGTGAAGAAATCGATTTATCTAAATTTCAAAAAATTATATTTGTAAAAGGTGGAAAAGATAAATGATACAAATTGAGAAAATTAGCAAAGGTTTTAGCAGTAAGAGTGTTCTTTCAGAAGTTTCGTTTACAGCAAAAAAGGGAGAAATAACGGCATTAATTGGGCCAAATGGGTCTGGTAAATCAACTTTAATAAAAATATTGCTTGGCTTGATTTCGTCAGATGAAGGCAGAGCGACTTTTGATGGAAAAAATTATGAAGAATTGGGGGAATACCCCTTCAGATATGTAGGAGCATTTCTAGATAGTTTTCAACCCAATCCAACAAGGACGGCCTATAATCACTTGAGGTGGATTGCTTTAACGAGTGGTATAGACAAGCAGAGATGTTTAGAATGTTTAAAAATAGTTGGTCTTCAGGATGTTGGCAATAAAAAGATAAAAGACTACTCACTTGGAATGAAGCAAAGGCTGGGGCTGGCTACGGCTATTTTAGCGAATCCTAAAATACTTATTTTGGATGAACCAATTAATGGACTTGATCCAGATGGAATTAGATGGGTTAGAGAGTTTCTAAGAGAATTTGTAAGAGACGATAAAATAGTTTTAATCACAAGCCACTATATGAATGAGTTAGAACTTACGGTTGATAAAATTGTAGGATTATCTAATGGTAAGGTAGTCATTGATGGTAGCAGTAAAGATGTTCTTGAAGAATATGGCTCTTTTGAGGAAGCATATTTTAAGTCTGTTACAAGTTAGATGGGGGTAATGATTTATGAAAAATACTCGTAGTGAACTATACAAAATATTATCATTGCCACTTTTTTGGAGGGGTGTAGCAATTGTGATTGGAATCACTATATTCTATACCTTTCAAAATATTCAAGTCATTAATGCGATAGCAAATGGTAATACAGAGATTCTTATGCTTGAAGATACGACTAGTCAATTAACGGAGTTTCAAACAGTAAGAGATGCTGTATTGTCTTCCCCTTATCAATCTAGTATTCTATTTTTTCCAATCTTATTTGCACTGATTCTATCTACGGAGTACAAATTTGGTCAGGAATCATTAACTAAATTATTAACACCAAAATGGCAGACGATTTTAACAGGTCAGATTTGTTCTGGAATTATTGTAGCCAGTACGTTGACAGTTGCTCTATCCCTAATAAATAGTGCAATGCTCTATGTGATGTTAGATGAAACATTGCAAAATTATCTTAGCCTAGGTCTTGTTTTAGAAGTGACGTTAAGAATCATTATCTTTGCCATAACATTGACATTGCTTTCAATGTTTCTAGTAAAAATAACAAGAAAGCCTATTCCATCAGTCATTGTTATTGTAAGTATTCTTATTATAACTTTATCAGGCATATTGAAAGTCGTTTCTCCGACACTTGAAAATTTATTACCCCTAATAGGTGCAAAGTCATTTGTATTTGGAAGAGTAGAAAATAACAATCCTTCGGAAATGTATGGTTTATTATTATTATTATCTCAAGCATCAATAGTAACTATTTTGATGTATATTAAAGGTTGGTATAAAAATCAGAAGGACAAGAAATATGGATGAAATAGTATATGCTCTTATTTATAAAAAATATAGTTTGAATGCAGTGAAAATACAAATTTTAAGTCATTTATTGCTTATTCTATTTACATGTATTCTTAGTTTGATAACATTTGAAATCAATGGAAGTTATATTGTGTTATCAATTAATCAAATTTTGGCAATTACATCTTATTTATTTATGATTGGTGGACTGATAAATGGATCTATAGAAGTCGAGAATCCAGAATCTAAAATAGTCTATTTATTAACCGGAAACAAAAAAAGCAGTACACAAAAAATCATTATTGTTGAATTGATAGATTGTGTATTACAAGCCATTCTATCATTCTTAGTTATCGCAATCTTCTTCATTTTTAAAGGAAGTATTAAAGAAGTTAGCATAATACAGTTTTTTTCTTATCTATTCAGTAGCGTTTTGTGTTTCTTCATTGCATATTATTTAACTTTATTTTTTAAGAGTTCGATGACAGCGATAGCTACTTTGCTACTATTTCCAATATTAGTTATACCCTATATTGAGCGTGTATTTCCTGGAGTATTACCATTCATTTATTATGAAACTATTTCTGAAAGTTTTAAAATATCAGCAGTATCTGATAGTCATATCATATTGTTATTGTGGAATTTGATTTTACTCCTATTAATTTATTTGAAAGTCAAAAAGAGGTTGAAAAATGAATAGTCAAAAACATTCAGAAGTCACGTTCGGGGAATTTTTAACATTACTAAAACCTTATAAAATAGCTATAAGTATTGCTTTGATTATTGCACTGATTTCGTCAACATTATCAATTTTTCAACCAATACTTCTTTCAAAAATTATTGACAATATTAACGATAACATTTTAGGACAAACTGTAATATTTTTCTCCATAATAGTATTGTTATCTGCAATCCTTAACTCAATTAAGCAGTATATATTGGAGAGTATTAGTGAAAATTTAGTGAGTAGTTTACGAATTCAAATTGTAAATCGATCAATAAAATATAAGATTGAAGTATTTGATACTAAAAAGATTGGGGATTTGGCATCAATCTTGAGTGCGGATACAGCCCAGCTAAGGGGGATTTTGAGCCAAGGAATAGTAGAATTGATATCACAAACATTTACAATGATATTTGCATTAATTATGATGTTTTATCTTGATATTCAATTATTTGGTGTATCTTTGTTAGCCGTACTCTCTCTTTTAATTTGTGGCTTATTGCTTGGAAAAAAAACTAGACCGATTGCAAAGGATTTACAAGAAATAGTTGGAGAGTTATCCTCTGAGTTAGAACGAACTTTGCGGGGGATTAGGACTATTCGAGCATTTTTATCAGAAGTTGTTTTTATTGAAAGAATGAGTAGTGTTGTAACTAATGCGACAAAAATTGGTAAAAAAGTAGCTATTTTTAAATCGATTATAAGTGGCTTTTCCAATATAGCACTACAAATAATGCTAATAATAATTATTGGAATTGGTTCAATTAGAGTTGCTACAGGGATTATATCTATTGGAAATCTAAGTGCCTTTATAATGTATGTAATGCTAGTACTGACTCCAGCTGCAATGCTAGGAGGAGTATTGTCATCAATAAATGAGGGGTTAGGAGCTTATTCTAGGATTAAACTTGCATTGGAACTTCCGATAGAAGATGATGTAAATTCTTTAAATGTTCTTGATAAAAAAACGAATCTAGTTTTGCAAATTAAAAATTTAACCTTTAAATATAATGGCAATTCTGATAAAAATATTCTAAACAAGATTAATATTTCAGTTAATGGTCCGGGAGTGACAGCATTAGTTGGACCATCTGGTTCAGGAAAAACAACAATATTTGAACTTATTGAAAGATTTTATGATTCAGATAATGGGTCAATAGAATTGTATGGAAATAATATTTATGATTTGCCAATTAAAGTTCTTCGTTCAAAGATAACCTTTGTGGAACAAAATGCTTCAATCTTTTCTGGAACAGTACTAGAGAATCTACAAATTGCTAATAAGAATGTTTCAAGATTTGACTGCTTGTATGCACTTAATTTAGTTAATCTTTTTCAGGATATTCCTGAGGAAGAAATACTAGATAGGGTAATAGGGGAGTCTGGACTCACTTTGAGTGGTGGTGAACAACAAAGGTTATCGTTAGCTAGGGCTTTAATTTCTCCGAATGACATAATATTATTGGATGAGAGTACATCGAATTTAGATAGTATAAACGAGTCAAAAATACAACAAGTAATTAAAGATTTATCTAGTAAGAAGACTGTTTTAATAATTGCTCATAGATTATCTACGATTCAAAACGCTGATTCAATTTATTTAATAAGAGAAGGAGAAGTACATGACTTCGGTACTCATCAAGAACTATTATCAAGGAATAAACTCTATAAAGAATTGGTTGAAACTCAGTTTATTAATAAAGGAGCGTGAAAGTCAGCAAATTAATAGAATTAAGGTTTAGACGATTTTTTCAGTAAACCAATTAGGATTTAAGAAAAACTCAAAAATCAATGGGCCTTGATCAACGATAAAAATCAATAGGGTGAATCAATATTTTCGACATATTTTATATATGAAAAAGATAGCAGTACCTAAAATGATATATAAATCAACAATCGGCATTTAAGATAGTAAAAACTATTAAATAGAAAACGAACGGATTAAGAATGTACCTTATTAGAAAATTAATCTTGTTCGTTTTTATATTTTACACTATTAATCATTAACAATAGTTAATAATATATTTATTTAATTTATAAGTGTGTTTTTAAATATTTTTATGTCAATTTGGCATAAAATACAAGTCTCGTTCAGATCTTAACTATAATTTTCTTAGAAGTGAACGAGTGTATAGGCGCGTCAGAGATTTGATTTACGCAAGAGTATATTGCACAGTACTTGTTCTGGAGTCAATTTCATACTCTAAGATTGAGGGTGGTCAACGAACGCTAGATACCTATTGACTATTTAATAATGCTCTCTTCCCTCTATAAAGTATATATTAGGGCTGGTATATTATCCTTATTACCTGAAAAATAAAAAATGGTCCCTCCTGATTTGTTCATTGATAATTGAATAATCTTAGGTGGGACTTTATTTGTTGAGCAATAGAATGTAATGTGCTAGGAAATGAGCGAGAATCATTTATTCAAAAATAGTATGCTAACCTATCTGCCATGACACAAATAATGATACTTCTGACCGTTCAGGCCGCCATCGTAAAAAGATAGTGGGTGAAACTCCCATGAGTGATAATACCAATCATTCCCACTGAGAGCAACTTAGAGTAACATGTTATCAGGAGGGAAAGTTCTGGAATAATCAGTAGTAAAATATAGTATGCAATTTTCAATCCTTAAATTTTTATACTCCCGAAATATGCTAACTAATAGTCACATAATCAAAAGGTTGGAATTTATAAGTGTGGACGAAAGTTTTCATACTATGTCCCCTTGTTTTTTCTTTCATCACTTCAGTGAACTCTGTCAGAAAGTCAGGCTAAATCTTATTTAGTTATAAGTAATAGCTAGCTTCTATAGAATGATAATGAAAATTCTAGATTGGATTTGCATAATACTGTTATCAGTAGATCTTCTATCCATTGATTTGTTTCGCCTGTGTTACAAAATTTCTATTAGTTTTACAAGTAAAAATAGAACGGTTTCTATCCTAATTACGAGCAGTCTAAGCAGCTTTTTCCTTTGTTTAAATAAAACTAAAATTTAGTATTGTTCAGCTTCAGAGAAGTGATTGAGTGACTGATTTGTGAACAATTTCCTATAATTTTGAAATATTTTTGAGACTATAATATATCAGATAAACATGTCTTTTGTGTTTTACTTTATTTTACAATAAGACTAAATTTTGAATGTCAGTAATTTTAAATAGTTGATAAAATCTTTGCTCTCAGTCGGTTAATAGATATGCTTATGAGAAGTGTTTAATAAATTAATTTTAGTTCAAAATGTCCAATTTGGACACTTTGAAAGATTTCTTAGTTTTATATATTATACTTTTTCTCAGGAGAAAGCTAGATGTACAGACGTTTGAGAGATTTGAGGGAAGATCACGACTTGACCCAAAAACAAATAGCTGAAATACTTTCGTTTACAAACTCAGCTTATGCTAAAATTGAACGGGGTGAGCATACGTTAACAGCAGATGTATTGGTCACTCTCTCAAACTTTTACGATGTCAGTTCAGACTACCTATTGGGATTGACAGATTTTCCTGATAAAATTCGCTTTAGAAAATAATCTCCTCAATTGCATAGAGTGTGAAAATGAGGAGATTTTTTTATTTGTTCTTTGACAATTGAATAGTCCAAAATGGTACTTTCCTCATTTGTGGAGCAGATTTGAATGGCTCGCCATGATAAGAGCGATTTTAAAACCATCAATAAAATAGAGCGATACTTTATATGCCAAGATACAAATGATATATAATGATACTTCTGACCGTTCAGGCTGCCACCGTAAAAGAGCAGCAAGTGAAATTCTTATGATGACTTCATCAGTCATGCCATGGAGGTGAAAAAATCTAAGAAAGGAAGTAGTAAAATCATGGAAACAGTAAACTATAAAGATTTAGTTGCGATTGGTTTTCCAGAGCACACATCTAGAAATATTATTAGACAAGCAAAAAAGATTGCTGTAAAAAAGTTTGAAGAAGCTAGAAAAAATGATAAGAATGCGGTACAATTAGGATGTTCACCTTTCGATAATAAAAGGTTAGGCATTGCTCCTAAAAATATTGTAGAAAATTTAATTGGTATTTCTTTTTCAGATATAGAAGGTGAGAAAAATGGTTATATCAAAGACAAAGAAATATAAAGGTGTATACAAAGATTCAAAAGGAAAAATTTATTTTCAAATTGAATTAGGAGTTGATCCAATAACTGGGAAAAGAATTCAAAAGAAAGGAAGGAAAAATCAACAGGGACTACCGTTTAATTCTTTTAAGGAAGCATATGAAGAGATACTTCGTTTAAAACATGAATTTGTGAACTCTACTATTAATAATAGTTTTCTAACTTTTAGAGAGTTTATGGAAGAGATTTATTTAAAATATTATCAACAAAAAGTTCAATTTGTAACTTATCAGACTGCTTTACCACATCATCAGTTATTTATTAAGCAATTTGGTAGTAAAAAATTATCAGATATTAGTACTATTGACTGTGAAAGATTTCGCTTAGCTATTATAGACAAGTATTCTAGTAACTATGCTAAAAATATGTGGTCTAGATTTAAAGCATGTCTGGGCTATGCAGAAAGATTGGGTTATATTGATAGAGTTCCTTTTAAAGGATTAGATAATCCTAGAGGAAAGCACCCTGATACAAAATTTTGGACATTTGATGAATTTACGAAGGTAATAAACTCTTTTGATATTAGTGAGTATGAGGGACTCCATAATTACATGACGATCTGGTTATATTTTATGACTGGCTTAAGAGTTAGTGAGGGTATTGCTCTTAAATGGGAAGATATTGATTTTGAACGTAAATGGATTCATGTTCATTCGACAATTGAGAAAGACAAAAACGGTGTATGGTATGCTAAACAACAAACAAAGACAGTAGCAGGAAATCGTAAAATTGATTTAGATGATTTTACGATTACAATACTTAAAAAATGGCGAGAAGTTCAAATCAAGAATGATGATAAAGATTATGTAATATCACGTTTTGGTGCCCCCTTGTGTAAGTCTACAATTTCTAGGATAATAAAAAGGCATGCTAAGATTACTGGTGTACCAGAAATTACGGGGAAAGGATTAAGACATAGTCATGCATCTTATCTTATAAATGTGTTACATAAGGATACTTTATATGTTTCATATCGATTAGGACACGCTGATAAGTCGACCACGTTGAATACATATAGTCATTGGTATTATTCAGGTGATTCAACAATTTCAGAAGAGATTACAAACAGTTTAGATAATCTTGGATTATCAATTTACCTACCAAATTCCTGCCAGAGTTGAAAATTGAGGAATTAACCCACTAATGCTGGGAGAAAATAGGATTTGCAAATTGTTACTCTTAAATAATAGAGTGACTACATTTGTAGCTTAAACATATG
>ENA-OWLC01000044-OWLC01000044.1-metagenome-genome-assembly--contig:-NODE-44-length-29321-cov-6.561949_pt1 | contig 29321 bp, 31 predicted proteins | sample MGYA00245344_ERZ651092 | MGnify/ENA primary metagenome ERZ651092 (study PRJEB26857, sample SAMEA4031755) | metagenome | biome: human; feature: oral; material: saliva | place: Philippines | collected 2014 | study... | reverse complement strand
AACTCTACTCACTCGTATAAACAACATACAAACAATTTAAAAACAACTAAAGAACAGCATGAATACAACAATATCACAACGCTAAACAACAATCTCCCCCTCCGCGCGAACCTCACCCCTGCAAAAAACGCCCAATTTCTACTTAAACCCACTATTTTCAAACTACACGCAGGATAGGCACAGGGTGCCAAAAAACGCCCTAAGGCGTTTTAAAAAATTCCGCCCGAAGGCGGAAACGCCGCCAAGCGGCTGCCCTGAAAAACAAACATCGGGAGGCTTGCGCCGCCGCGTTGTTGCGTGATGTCTAAATTCCCAAGCCGCCAAAGTCCAGACCAAGACAAGCGTCTTTGCGCGGATTCCACCTTTTCCACACCGCAGGGGCGGTTCGGACAAAGATGAAATCCGCACAAAGCCGGTCTGGACTTTGGCGGCTTGGGAATTTTTAACGACATCACAACGCGGCGGCGCAAGCCTCCCGATGTTTGTTGTTACGTTAAGCATAGTTACTTAGGAAAGGATTTAGCAATGAAAACTGCCAAGCTCAAACGCGCCCGTACCATCGCGGCCGTCATCGCCGAATTGGACACGGAACGCTGCAACCGCGTTTACACCTGCTGCCACCCGTTTGCCACGGGTGCGGAGTGGATCGCCGGGCATATCCGCAAAAACTATTTTGCCGAGCTGAAAGCCTGCACCGTTGAAGAAGCATTGCGCCATGCAAAACGGCGCGTCGTGAGTGCCAACGGCGGCACGGCCGCCCAATGGCACGCCATGTAAGCCGTCAAACCCCAAAAGGCCGTCTGAACAGCGGCCGCCGATACCTGCTTAAACAGAGAGGATTAAAAAATGACACGACAAAAACCAATCAAAAACCCGTTTGCCAAACTTACCGCCGCTTTGGATGGCGCGTATATCGGATGGCTGCCGCCTGTTACCGCATTTGCGCCTACCGGCAATATAACAACCGTATATTTGAAACTGGTTATCGAAGATTCTTTTGTGTTCCTGCCCAAGCCCGTGCAAAAGCTGGTCAGCAAATTCAAACACAACCGATGCTTGGGCGGGATGGAGGTTTACGCCGAAGTACCGGTAGCGGAATACCGGGCGGTATTGGATATTTTTTATAACAAATGAATGGAGACGGAAAATGACGAACCCGATTACCCAAACCATCACGATGACCGTTGTACCCAACTCAAAACGCCCGGCATTTCTGCCGGAAAAAACCGGCGCGGCCTATTTGGCGTTTGAGACGGCTTTATACGGCATTGCCGACAACTTGAGCCGCGACTACGACGGCGGTTATTGGGAATTCTGCGAATTGTCAAACGGCGGTTTTTACTGCCGTCGGGATACCGAAGATGATTTTGACTGCGTGAGTTCCAACGGTTTTGAATGCCGCATGTCTGCCGATGCCTTCGGCATTACCGCCACGTTGTTTGCCCTGAATTGTGCGATGGACGGGCAAAGCAGTGCGACGCTGGAAAAGCTGGTTGACGGTTATTACCGTCTTAGGGATTACGCGGCCGGACACGAAGAGGCGGCTCGGATTTTCAGGATGATTGACTAAAACGGCGTTCAGACGGCCAAAAGGCCGTCTGAACGGAGGATTAAAAAATGACCAGATATACCCCCAAAGAATTTCAAGACCTTGTTCACGGCATCGCACACGGTTACGGCTGTATTGAAGTTGTATGTCATATCGGCAACAAGATCATTATCGAGGTGGGCGGAGAGAAATTCCCGTTGCGCGATAAGGTACTAGACCTTGACCGTGCAGGGGTTATGAAAATCGTCCGGTATCTAGTCAACCTACATTGCGCCGTTTTTACGCGCGATTATTTGGCTTGATTTGATGATTGACTAAAACGGCATTCAGACGGCCTAAAGGCCGTCTGAATGGCAACAGGAGCAAAAAGATAATGGCAAATTACCGAATCAACGCTTACGACAAAAGCGGCCGCGCATATGGCGCGATGGTTTTTAGTGGCTACACCCGCAGAGAGGCGGAGCGACAATACCGGCGGCACAAGCTGCTAAAAAACAAAAGGCTGAATTTATACATAGGGCAGATCGGCGCGATTTCCAATCTTGGCCGCTAAAACAGACCAAAGGCCGTCTGAACGGCGGCCGCAAACAGGAGATGAAGAAATGTTTGAATCTTACAATGACGTATCCCGCAATTTTTACAACTGGTGCGAAATTTTAGAAGAATTGGGCGGCAACGGTAATTATGATGATGAAATTTGGGAGTTGGTACGCGCTCATAATCATTGCCCGCATTTGGGCAACGTCAGACAGGCGGTTATTTTGTGGAATTTGGAAAGTGAAATTTATGCGTTATACCCGTCGGCTAAAGTGGATTTTTATATCAATGCCATCGATAGCCATCTGTATATTAACGATAACATCATATCGGATATGAGGGATTTCAGACGAATCACAGCGCAATATGAAGCCGAAAATCTAGCGGCCTGATGATTTGGTTGTATAAATGATACAAAAAACGGGCGAAAACCAACCGCAAAACAATTAATTTAGGTAAATTAAAAGTTAATTTGCGTTTGATTTTTGTCCGTTTTCGGCCGTTCAGACGGCCTTTGGCACGGAAAATGCCCGCCGCAGCCCCGTTACCGTCTCTCAAGGTTCGACAGAAACGACCCCACGCCCCCAAGTGAAAAACAGACTTAGGCGGCTTTTTCGGCACCTGCGGCAGCCTGCAAAACCGCCACGCCTGTTTTTCACTTGCCCCCTACGACGGGCATTTTTTATAGCAGATTGCTGTTGTATTGCAGCGGGGCTGTTGTTTGGCAGGCGGGCTGTTTGGCAGACGGGCGGTTTCCTGAATGGTGTGGTGTTCCCGCAGGCTGACGATAAGGCGGTGTTTGCCAGTATCGGCCGAGCGGCCTTTGAAGCGGCCGTTTTCTTTGGCTTTGGCAATGCCCGCCGCCTGACGTTTGCGCCGCTCTTCGTAGTCGTCGCGTGCCATTTGCAGGGCGATTTTCAACAGCATGGCCTGTATGCTTTCCAATACGATTTTGGCCACGTCCGAATCGGTCTGTATCTGACTAAGGTCGATGATGCGGGAATGGCGAGCAATGCGCCTTTTTCCCTGATGCGGCCGACGAGCTTTTCCGCTTCGGCCAGCGGCAGGCGGGTAATGCGGTCGATGTGTTCGGCGATAATCACGTCGCCGTGCTGCAAATCGTCGATCAGGCGGTTGAGTACGGGACGGTCGGCGCGGATGCCGGAGGCTTTTTCACGATAGACACCGGCGATGTAATAGCCTTCGGCTTTGGCTTTTTCAATGAGCGCGTCCTGCCGCTCAAGGCTTTGCGATTGGGTGCTGACGCGCTGGTAGATGCGGGCTGTTTTCATGCTTGGGTTATCGGTACGGTCAATTAGGGTATGCCCAAATTGTCCTGCCTGAAAAACACATATCAGATGGCCAATTTGGACTTTTACGGACTTTAATTGTCCATATGCAAATTGTCCACCCTATTTGGCCGGTTTGCGGAATGCGGACGCAAAAAAACAGCCTGCCGCCACACGGATACCGTGTGGCGGCAGGCTGTTTGATGTCATGGGCGGTTAGGCCGCCTGTTGTTCGTCCAATGCTTCTTCGGGGCGGTAGTTTGCCCGTATCAGCGCGGCCATCGGCGGCGGTGATACGGAATTGCCGCACATTCTTACTTGGGCGGTTTTGGTCAGCGGCCGTCCGCTGCCGTCGCGGTCGTAAATGTAGCTGTCGGGAAAACCTTGGGCTTTGTACAGCTCTTTGGGTTCGAGCATCCGCAGCGTGATGTCGGTAATGTAGTAGGGTTCGCCGCCGATATGCAGCGTTACCGTTTTCAGACGGCCTTCCGTGTCAAGGCCGTCTGAAAAGCCTTCGCCGTAACGGATCAAAAAATCGGCTACGCGCAGGGCGCGTTCTTTTGCGCTGCCGAGTTCGCACACGGCCAACGAGGTTTTGCCGCCTCCGCCGTCGCTCATGACCGTGCCGACAGGTTCGGAAATGTCGCTGCCTGTGCTTGCGCCGAACTGCCGGATCAAGCAGGCGGAAATAAGCTGCTGCTGGCTGCCGCTGTTGGTAATGGTGGTCAGCGGTTCGGCCGCATCGCGCCCGAAGGTACTGTTGAATCCGTCGTTGGCCTGCATCAGGTAGGCGCAGGCAAGGGCGTGGCCGCCGTTGCCGGAGGCCGTTACCGTGCCGACGGGCTGTGTGATGTCGCGGCTGCCGATACCCCGCCGCCTGCTTGCGCCGCTGCCTTCGCCGTGCGCGGCATTGATTAATACGGCTGCGCGGGTGCCGGTAACAAAGGGCTGCGGGTTGTCCAGCACAAACTTTTTAATGCCTTTGGCGATGCGTTTCAGGGTGTTTTCGGCCAGCGGTTTGGGACGGTCGAACACGGATTTTCCGGCCAGCGTCCAATCGATGCACCCGGCCGCGCCGCGCCATTTCTTTTGGCCTTTGGCAGGCCGTCTGAAATGGGTGGGTTCCGGCCATACAATCGGCAGCCCGTCGCGCCGTGCCACCATGAACAGCCGCTCGCGGGTGGTGGGTGCGCCGTAGTCGGCCGCACACAAGATGCGCCATTCGACGGCATAGCCCAGTTTTTCCAATTCGTGCACGAACTTTTGCCAGCGCTCTCCCGTGCGTTTGGGATCGGGCACGAGATATTGTTGCCGCACGGGAACGCACTCTCCGGCGGCCGCGATTGTGCCGTCGGTTTTGATCACGCGGCCGGAGGCTTTGTCGCGCTTGGCCACCAGCCGCCCCCAACGGGTAATCTGCTTCACGTTTTCCAGCGTGATCACTTCCGGCCGCACCTGCGCCGCCCAGCGTTTGCCGACCCAGCTTAACGAACGGACGGCATTGCTGCGCGGCTGCCCGCCCGCCGCCTGACTGTGGTGCGTACAGTCGGGGCTGAGGTGCAGCAGCCCGACCGGGCGGCCGCCGCAGGCTTGAGCCGGATCGACATCAAACACGTCGGTCTGGAAATGGCGCGTTTGCGGATGGTTGGCGGTGTGCATGGATATGGCCTGCGCGTCGTGGTTGACGGCAATATCGACATACAGCCCGGTAGCCTGCTCGATGCCGCAGGATGCGCCGCCGCCACCGGCGAACAGATCGCAAATGAGCTTGCCGCGCAGGTCTAGGGTAAATTGCTTGGGCATCCGCATGGCCGGCTGTCTCCTTTCATTGCATTGCTTTGAGTCATGTTGTTTGTCTCTCTTACGGATTAATGCAATATTTCAATGCAGTAATGATTCTGTAGAGTTCGTGCCGCTCGTCTTCACTAAGGTTTTCAATCCCAAAATCGTGTGCCTTCAGGACAACCAGCTGCTCAATGTCGTTGAGCCGGACAGTACATTCCCGTTCGGGAGAAATCAGGTGGCCATAGTCGGCCTTGGCGGCTAATGCCGTCAGAAAATCTTTTGACTCAGTTATTTCGCCCGTGCCGCCAAGTGTGTCGGCGCGGCCGCACAGCGACAGCAGTTGGGCAAAGGCGGGATTGTGGCGGAAGTCTTCGCCGCCGATGCTGCCGACAGTCAGGATGTCTATCAGGCTTTCGATGTCGGAACGGATAACCGCCCCTACGGAAGAGGCTTTGTCCGACGGAGGCAGCTCCTTCAAAATCTGTCCGGTAAATGCGATGGTGTCGGACAAATGGGCGACGATGGCGTTGAGGTCGATTTCTGCGATGTTTTTCTCTTTTGTATTCATGGTTCTGCCTTTCTGAATCAGCGTGAAATGTCGGTTTGGGGTTTGTTTTCGTCCAAGCGCTGCTGCATCCGGCTGATGGCGCGGCGGTTGCCGTGCAGGCGGTCGTAGCTTTGTTGAGCTTGGGTGTCAAACGGCTGCGCGGCGGTTTCTTTGGCCAGTTTGCTGACAATGCGGGCTTCGGTTTTGTGTCCCATCTTGTACAGCTCTTTGGCGATTTTGCCGTATTGCTCCAAGATGATGCCGCGCGTCTGCATGGTTTCTTTTAAAAACGGATGCGTCGGCCTTTGGCTGCTTTTGAGGGCGGACATCAGCTCTTTGGCCTGCTGCCTTGCGGTGCGGCTGAGTGCGCCGCGTTGGCGCATGGCGCGTTGGATGCCGTCTTCGGGCTTTTGCACCCGGCCGCGGTGTTGCCGCTTGGTGGCGGCGCACAATACGCCTTCGTCGCGCAGCTTTTCGGCAAAGCGCACGCGCCACTCGAAGAGGTCGTTTTTGCGCGGGTTGAGCCTTTGGCCGAAGCCGTCGCGGATTAATACGCACAGATGCACATGCGGGTGCGCGGGTTCGCCGGGTTTTTCGCTTTCGTGGTGCAGGCCGAAGGCGTATTGGTGGTTGCCAAACTGCTCGGCGGCAAAGGTGCGGGCGGCGTTTAACACGGCTTGCGGCGGCGTGCCTGCGGGCATGGACAGCACGATATTGACGGCTTCTTTGTGTTTGCCCTCTTCGGGAATGCCGAGTTTCTGCCAGTCGTCCAACAGGCTTCGCACGGCTTTTTTGCCCTCCAGCCGCTCGCCGTCTGAAGTTTCCAAACTTACTTCGCCGTTGCGCGAGACGTAGTCCAAATGGTTGCGGATGCCGCGCATTCCGTTGGATTTGTTGCTGAGACGCTTGGGGATTTTGACCATCACTTCGGGATGTTTGAGCGCGGCGGCTTTCAGGTTGGTCAGGGCGCTGCCGCTTTTGAGCAGCGGCGGCGAGGCATGGCGGGCGGACTTGCCGCCTTTGCGGCCGTCTGATGTTTTACCGCCGCGCTTGGACGCTTTGCCTAGCACGAGGTCGTCTTTTTTGCCGTAAACGGCGCGGGTTTTGCCGAGAAACCAGTCGTCGGCATGGCGGTTAAGGCTCATGGGCTGCCTTTCTCGTCGTGTGGCCGCGCTTGCGGCGGCGGTGGGTTTGCAATACGGCGGCGACTTTGCTTGTGTGCGCGTCGATATAGGCTTTGAGCGCGGCAATGTCGTTGCCGGTAAGGGAGGCATTTTCGCCCGCATTCAGACGGCGTGCGATTTGGTTGAGGTTGCGGCCGATGGTCAGCAACTGGTAATTGCTCTGATACAGCGCGTCGGCCTCGTGGGCAGAAATCATGGGGTGTTGGTAGATGTGCGACTGGATGATGTCGCGCACTACGTCGTTGATGCTGCCGCGCCGCACGGCCGCCGCCGCTTCGAGATAGGCGCGGTCTTTGTCGGGCAGCCGCAGCGTGATGCGGCGGGCGCACTTGGGCGGCGGCAGCTTGAGCGGCTCGACGGTTTGAGGCTGTTGCAGCTCTGCCTGAAGCAGCTTTTTGGCCAACAGCGACAGGCTGGCTTTGCCGAAGCGTTGCCGCGCCAGCCCGCGCAGGGCGGCCTGCTCGTCGGTGTTCAGGCCGAATACCCGCACCGGCGGGCATTTGGCCGTATCGTTTGCATCTGTTCCGTCCATGTTTCACTCCTGCAAAAAAAGGCCGTCTGAAAGGTTCAGATGGCCTCAAACGGCAAAAAAAAATCAGCGGTCGAACTTAAGCTCGTGCTGATTTGCGCTTCTTTCAGGCTGTGGCTGCCTGATTTGGTTTTCATAAAAATTGATGCGGGCAAGCATCTGCGTTTGCGGCGACAAACCTTTAATCAGGTTTTCCATCGAACGCTCCAGCATGGCCTGCCAACGTTGTTCCAACTCACTCATTGAGGCCGTCCGGGCACGGTATTGCGCTTTAGCCGCATCGAGGCGTTCGGCAGGGTCGGGGGCTTGGGGGCGGGTTTCAGACGGCCTTTCGGCCTGATGTGTTTTTTCCGTCCGTATCGGATGGTTCAGTAAGGTTAGTGTCAAGGCGCGGCCTGTTTCACTAAACCGGTAATCCCAACCGTTGCGGCTATTGGGTTCGGATACCAAAATACCTGCCTGTTCAAACTGTTTGATGTCTTGCATCATAAAGTAATGGCGGGCATCAATCGTCCGGCCTGCTTGGGCGTTTTGCTTGAGCATGTCGGACAGCGTGCCGGTCATCGTGCGATGCGCCAATGCCTGCCCGTATTGCGCGGCCACAGCCGTATCCATATTGCGGAAATCCAAGCCGCCCTCCATAAAATCTGCCTTTTGCCGCAGTACATAATCAACAGCCGTCTGCTGTAACTGTTGCACTTTACTCATCATTTGCTCCTGCACGGGGCGCGGCGTACCGCCGGACAAAGAAAAAGCCGCTGCATCTTGTGCGGCGGCTTGGGTTGGAGAATCTGACGGCTTTACGCCTTGGGTAACTTTGGGGCGTTCTGCTCCGTGTTGCGGTCGCGTAGTTTCATGGGATTCCTGCGCAGTTCCTCTTTTGCCCACTCGTGAAAGCTCTCGAAGTCTTGCTTGAGCGATTCGATCTCGGATGGCGTCAAAAGTCGGGGATGATCGAATTGCGCCTGCCTCGCCTCGAGTGAGTTGGTCGATGCCGTAGCCGAAGGTTTGTAGCCAGTAGTCATTAGGTGCGTCTCCGTGTTTTCTTTGGATTTCGTCAAGCTGTTTTTGTGTCGGTACAATATTCAGACCGGTAGCGCGTGCGCTCATCACAACTGCGCCAAGCACATGGCCGCCACGGTTTTCAATATAGCCCCGCAGTCCGGCAATAGTGCCACCCATCGTGGAATTGTCATCTACAATCAGGTAATCACGGCCGGACTGAACATTGCCGCCAAATATGGCAGGAAAGGCAAGCCGGTAACTGCTGTCGCGGCCGGTACGCCCTGCATAACTGACCTGATACAGACTGCGGTCGGTTTGCCAACCGATATGTTCGGCCAATACTTCGGCCATCATGGCAGGAATACGGTTGCGGCCGGCTGATTCCTCTGCCCGGATACCCACGATAAGCGGTGTTTTATCTCCTACCATTTCTTTAACTGCATCAACAGTTTGTTTGGTAAGCAGGGATTGTACCAAAGCCAATGCAGCCTTGCCATTGCCCGCTTTGGCAGCACGGTAGCTTTCGGCGCTTTGCATTTCGGCCAACGTGCCGTTGCGTATCAGCGGCGGAAAATCCCGCCACGGCGCACGCTCGGAACGGGCAGCGGTTTGTTCCGCATCCTGCACGGCATTAAGGCCGTCTGAAACTTCAGACGGCCTTGTTGTTTTGTTCGGGTCGGTCATGGTGGTATCCCTGTCAAAAAGCAGCCAGCCCGAAGCGGGAAGCTTTGGGCTGGCGTGTGTTGGCGTTTACCGGCTGATTTCGGGTGCGTTGCCGCGTTCCTGCGCCCGGGTGTCGCGCTGCTGCTGCGGGCTTTGCGCCTGCGCGGGAATCTGCATGGGGCGCGGCAGATCCAGCCTGCTGCCGTGCATCTTCTCCGCCGTATGCTCGTAGTAGTTTTTCAAGGCCAGCGTGCGGGCGTTGCCTTTAAGGCCGCGGATAGCGTCCATCATGCTGCGCTCGTGAAAGGCCAAAAGCTGTTTGTTGGGCTTGGAGAGTTTTTCCGATTTGCGCATGTACACCGACTTGGCCGACTCGTAACCGGTTTGCAGCGCGGCCGCTTTCATTTGCGCGGCGGCTGCGGCGGCTTCGCTGTGGATTTCGCCCTGCCCGATGGCCTGCATGGGCGCGCCCAAATGGGTGTCGGCTTCGTGCGATGCGTTGATGACGGCATCGCTGGGCAGCCCGCTTTGCGCCAGCATTTTGTCGGCTTTGGATATGGCCGCCGCGTCGGGTTTGCCGGAAACCGGTGTATCGTCGCTGCGGCCGGGCTGCCCTTCAGACGGCCTGCGCTCCTGCTCGGGCGCGAGGCCGTCTGAAACGCCGCCGCGTCGCTCTTGGCGCGTGGCGTTTTCAATGCCGTTGAGCGCGTACTCTTGGCGCAGACGCTCCACCATCGCCAGATCTTCGGGCTTGGGGCTGTAGCCGGAGGTGCGGATACCCTGGCTTTCGGCCATCACAAACATCAGGGATTTGAACTCTTTGCCGCCCTTGATTTTGATGCTGTCCCAGCCTTTTTGCTTGGCCACCTCCAGCATGTCTTTAACTGTCTGCAAATCGGATTTGGCGGTGCTCAGTTTGCTGCCTTTGTCGGTAAACAGCACGGTGCGCGGATTATCGGGCGAAGCGTACTGTCTGCCCGGCGAAAGCAGTCTGCCTTCAAAAGTGATATAGCGGTCTTTCAGGCTGTCGGGCGTGTCGTAGTTTAAATCCAATACGACTTTTTTATCCCTGCCGCGCAACAGGGCGGCGGCATCGGTTTGGCCGGGCCCGCCCTTCGGAGCGGACGGCTCGCGGGCGGTTTTTTCGGTTTTTTTGGGCTGTTCGGGCTGCTCGGGCGTGAGGCCGTCTGAAACGCCGCTACTTTGCTTTGGGCGCGGCGTATCGTTGTCTTGGTTCGCTGCGCCGCGCACGGGTTTGCTTTTTTCGGTTTCGATGTGGCGGCCGTCGAACTCGATGCCGTTGGTTTGCGCGGCTTCGGGTGTTTCGCGCGGGGTGTCTTGTTGTGCCATTGCGTTGCCTTTCCTATCGAGTGTTGCGTTTTCAGACGGCCTTTGCAGGCTGTCGCGCGTCTGCATTCTGTCCTGCCATTCGGCCATTTGGTCGGCGGCGGCCTGCGCGAAGCCGTCGCCCTGCGGCGCAAGGTTGGCTCCTTCGTCCAACGCCTGTCTGACCGCTGCGACACCGGCGAGCTTGTGCAGGTCGTTGAAGTCGCTGGGCAGCTTCGGGCGGCCTTTGCCGTCGAGGCCGTTTTCGCGCTGGAACTGCTGAATCTGCGTCATGGTAAATTCGGGCTGCACGGCTTTTGCCCGGTCGCCGAACAGGGCGGCCGCCTGCCGCGCTTTGGCCAAGCCGGTGCCGGATGCGTCGTTGTCAACCGCGATGGTTACGGGGATGTCCTGCGGCAGGTTTTTGGCCAGCGTTTCGGACACCGTAACCATGTTGCCCGCGTCAAAGGCGACGACCACGGGTTTGCCGGTAGCCTGATGGATGCTGGCGGCGGTGGCGAAGCCTTCGGCAACCACAATGCCCCGCGCGGTATCGGCCGCGTCGCCGACTACGGTATAGCCGCCCGATTTGAGGCCGTCTTTCAGAAAGTGCTTGCCGCCGTCCGGCGAAATGGATTGCAGGTTGTACAGCGTGCCGTCGCGGTAGATGGGGATTTGCAGGTTGAGTACGCCCTGATACTCGCTTTGGCGGATGCCGCCCAACACGGCCGGGTCGGTAATGCCTTTGGCGGCCAGATACGGATGCGCCAAAGAGGCAGGCGCGGCGTTGCGCCAAATCCGCTGCGCCGTTTTGCTGACGCGCAGGTGGTTTTCCTGCTGCTGCCTCTGCGCCGCCTCGCGTGCCGCTGCGGCTTCGGCCTGACGGCGTGCCTGCTCTTCGGCCGAAGGCGGCGTATAGGGCGTGTCGGGGCGGTAGCCGTTGGCGCGTGCGTCGTAAAACAGCGATGCGATGGTGCGGGTGGGGTTTTTGATGCTTTTCCACACGCTGCGTGCGTCGCGGCTGCTGTAGCTGTCGGACTGCTGCGACCATCTGTCCCACATGTCAAACGCCTCTTCGCCCAGCTCGTGTTTCAGCGAATAGGCAGTATTGACCCACACGTCGCGGTCGTGCGGCTCGATGTAGCTTAGGGCTTTTTCGATTTCGTCGCGGTTGCTCATTATGTTGTCTCCTCACAAAAAACAACGGCCGCCGCATGAAGCGGAGGCCGTCTGAAACGGAAAATCAGGCCGTCTGCGGCAGGTCGGTAGGATTGATGCCTGCGGTGTCCTGCAGGATTGCGGCAATCACGGGCAGGCTGCCTTCGCCCCAGTTCTGCGCCACCACCGGCACCAGTTCGGCCACATACTCCGGCGGACTGCCCGGCGGCACAATTGCGGCCAAAATCGAACGGGCGAAGTCTTCGGCGTTGGCACCGTCCTGCCAATGAAAGCCGTCCAACTCTTCGGGCGCGAGGTATTCGGCCTTGACTGCTGCCTGCGGTGCCGCCCGTTTGGGCGCGTCAAGCTGCAACACGGGCACTTCCGGCAGCGTCAGGTTGGCGCGTTTGGACAACACGGGGTCTTGCCAGTACACAATCTTTTGCGCGTATATCGGCCTGCTGCTGCCCAAGCTGATGATGCAGTCTTCTTTGGGCATCATTTTCAGCTCGTCGGGATTCATGACCGCGCGTTTCTGATCGCTCACGCTGTTGCTGCGGCTGCTGCTTTTGCCGTGCGAACGCGACGACGATTTGGCTTTGAAAGTCTGATAGCCCACAAGGCGGCTGTATTCCTCCGCATCCGACTGGTCGCGCGGCGGAAATACGATTTGGCAGCCGAAGTTGGTAAAAAACGTGCGCTGACCGGTTTTCTGATACAGCTTTTCCATCTGCGAGGGCGTTTGGAAAATCGGCAAAAGCCGCATGTTGTAACCGGCAAGGTACGACACGCCGTGTTCGATGGCGGGTACGACACCCAGCGCGGTAAATTCGTCCATCAGCATCAGGCACTGGTATTTCAAAATGCCCGGGTTGTTTTCCGGCAAACCCTGATAAACGTTGACGTTGGCCAACAGGCTGAAAAACAGGTTGGTCAGCCGCGCAAAAACGGCGGTTTCGGTAGGCAGCACGCCCAAATAAACCGTCATGCGCTTTTTGCGCACGTCGTCCAAACGGAAATCATCGCCGCCGGTGGCCGCTTCGACCACGGGATCGATGAAGATGCACAAAGGCGCGGTTACGGTGGCCACAATATCCGCGCCCGTTTTGGCGTTGCCGTTGGCAAAGTCGGATAAAAGCGTGATGCAGTTGCCGCTCAATTTGACCGCCTGCGGCGAACGGGAGCGCAGCTCGATTTCGTCGCGTATCCATTCTGCCAGCGTTTTGCCGTTTGTCGGGGCGCACAGGCGGAACAGGTTGGCCATCGTGGTGCGGTTTTCCAGCAGGCTCAAATCCCGCTCCGGCTCTGTTTCAATCAGATACATCAACAAACCGGCAAACAGCTTGCGGGCGGCTTCGGCGAAAAACATCGCGCTGCCGCCCGCATTGACCGGATCGGGATACATGATGGCAGCCACACCCAAAGCGTCTTTGTAGGTATAGGTCGGATTGCGGCGCACATAAGTGAGCGGATTCCAGCGGTGGCTGACCAGCGGCGCATTGGGATTGCGCTCGTGTTCGGGCATCCGTCCGCCCGGATTGAACAAAAACACCTCCTGCCCGTGTTTGGCACGAAAGCCCGCCGTGATTAAGAAGTTTTCCATTTTCGGGTCGTACACCACCACCGAATCCCGATAATGCAGTAGGTTGGGAATTACAATGCCCACACCCTTGCCCGAACGGGTCGGCGCGGCCAAATAGGCAAACTCTTTGCTGCTCCAGCGCAGAAACTGCCCGCCGTATTTGCCCACCAGCAAATCCGGCGCGTCTTCGGGCTGAAACTTCTCTTTGAGCAGGCCGGTTTTTTTAATCTCGCTGCGGTTGGCAAAGCGTGCCGAACCGTGCAGCTCGCGGCGCGGCTTGGCAAACACCGCTACCAGCGACAACACCGATACCGCCAGCGGAATCGCGGCCGCCAACGCCGTCGAAACCTGCAAAGGCAGCATCATGGCCGCAGGCAGCCGCGCCGAATGCGCCCAATAGGCAGGCAGCAGCATCACGGACGGCCCGGTTTTCAAACCCAGCCATTGCGTGTACACCACCGCGCCCAAATACATCCCGCCGCACGCGGCCGCCGCCGTCAGCACGCCGGTTACGCCGAACACGGCCAAATAATTCCGTTTCATGTATCGCCTCTCCAAAGACCGTTTGAACAAACAAAAAGGCCGTCTGAACGTTTCAGACGGCTTCAAAAAACCAATAAAAAGCCCGCTTCGCTGAGAAAACGGGCTTGCAGTATAATCACGTCAGGCGGTCGGACTGAACCGATACGCCAGCACCCTGAGAAAGTCAGGCGTATCGCGACGGCAAACCGCCCGAAAGGGGGTGAACCTCGTGAATATAACAATAAAATTTGCAGTATTTTTGATGCTTTTGTTGCTTGCTGCTAATGCTTGGTAAGTAACATTTTAAAGCAGCCGTTGGGTGTTAGCGCATCCAACGGCTTTATTTTATCCGTGTTTGCCGACAGAGGCAAACCAAGTAAGCCGAAGGCCGTCTGAATGTTCAGACGGCCTTACCGCATCATGTCGTGCACGCCGCCGGATACGGCTGCCTCCTGCGTTTCGCGCGTGCGGATAATCTGCATTTCCGAGGCGATGACTTCAGTAATGTGGCGTTCGATGCCGTCGCGGCCGGGATAGGAGCGCGTGCGGATTTTGCCGTACACCAAAATGGTGTCGCCCGATTTCATATAGCGGCACACCGTTTCGGCCAGCTTCTCGTAAAGCAATACCGGCACCCACTCGACGTGTTCTTTTTGCTCACCCGTGGACTTGTCTGTCCACTTTTCGGATACGGCCACTTGGATTTTAGTGGCCGCCTTGCCGTCGGGCAGATAACGCAGTTCGGGGTCTTTGCCCAAATTGCCCATGATTTCGATTTTGTTGACGTATGGCATGATAAACAATCCTTTATTCTTAAATGTGATTGTAAAATGAATGATAATAAATATGATGATTTGGACGCAGAAGATGCAGAAACTCAGTTTTGTTTGAATCGGTATCCATGTTTTTCCCTTTTTACGGTTAAAAGAAAGGCCGTCTGAACGTTCAGACGGCCTTTGGTGTTGCGCTGCCTATGCCCTGCCGCGCATGGCGTAGTATTTTTCAACAGGATCAAAATACAGCTCGGTCATGCGGGTTTTCTCGAAATAACAGACGATGTCGATGGTAGCGCGGACGGTGTTGAGGATGTAGGAGTGTTCCATCGAACGCCCCGCCGGAGATTCCATTGCCAATTGCGCAATACGGTAATGGACGCTGCGTGCATCGTTGGCGTGTACCGAAGTTAAGCCGCCCGGGTGGCCGGTATTGAGCGCAGACAGGTAGTCCCATGCTTCGTCGCCTCGCAGCTCGGTCAGGAAGATACGGTCAGGCTTCAAACGCATACAGGCCGCGACAATCATCTTGGCCGTGATATGTTCTTTGTAAAAAAGGTGGGCATGGTTGGGATGGTTGGGCAAAGACAGCTCGTGTGTGTCTTCAATCGTAATCAGCCGCTCTTGCGCCGGGATTAAGTCGGCCAATGCTTTGGTAAAGGTGGTTTTGCCCGAACCCGTGCCGCCGACCATGCAGATATTGAGCCTGCGTTTGACAGCCTCCTGAAAAAACGCCGCCAAATCGCCGTTTGCTTTGTAATCGAGCATTTTGTACTGCCAGTCGGCCAGCTTCACATCGTGCGGCAGTTTCATTTTGTCGCATACGTCGCGGACGTAACGGCTGTCTGTTTCGATCTCCGCTGTCGTGCGCCGCTCAGGCACGCCGTAGGCGGAAACGTCGCTGAAATTTTGCAGACGGCCGGTATCGAGATAATCGCTCAAGCTGAAGCGGCTGGATGACGGTTTGCGGAAGGCAAAAACCATTGTGCCGTCTTCGCACGAGGGCGGCATCATGATATGCCCGCGCTCGCCGTCGGGCAGGGTTACGGAATGGATGGGATTTTTCACAGTCAGCGCTTTACCGTTGAAAACGCATAACACGTTGCCCAGTTGCTTAAGGTTGTCCAGCGTCAGGACTTCGCTTTCGTAACGGGTAAAGCCGCTGCTGTCTTCGGTAAACATTTCGCCGCTGCGGTTGATCAGCACTTCGGTAATGCCCGGCCGGTTGAGTTTTTCTGTAACGCCCAATTTGTCCAGCAAGTTGCGGGCGGTTACGTCGTTGTGAAATTCGCTCATGTATTCTGCCAAAACAATGCCGCCCCGTATCGGGGCGGCGTTTGGTTAATCGGTATGGACAAGTTCGTAAACATTGCTGAAATCCACGTCGCGGGCAACATACACCATAATCCGCTCGCCTTGGTTGACGTAGCCGGTAGGCGGAATGTTGATGCTGTTTTTCAGCACTTCGGTAGCAATATCCTGCGCCGCTTCGGTTGTTGATTCAAACGATACGTTGTTGGACGAACCTTTGTTGCTGCTGCGGCGGCCGTAGGCATTGATGGTGTCGTCCACCATGCTGATCATGACCGCGCCGCCGATGCGCCGCCAAAAATGGCTGTTGATTCTGGCCGGATGGCCGGAGCCGCCCAACGGATCTGCACCGAGGCTGTCGATGCTGACGCTTACGCCGTTGGGCGTTTCGATGGTTGTCCATGCAACAAAAACCCGCGCCTGTCCGTGCGTCAGGGCAGACTGCTGCTCGCCGTGGATGACAGACCCTTTTTCCACCAGCAATACTTTGCCGTTGGCCGAATATACGTCATTCATGACTTGGCATTTGGTAATGCCCGGATAGGTAGTAACAATACGCGTCATCAATGAGCAGGAAATGCCGGTTGTACGCCCCAACAGGAAATCCATATTGCCGCGCAATGCTGCGCTGCCCGGTGTGAATACCGACGCATTCAGACGGCCTGCCAAACCTTTTTGCTGGCTTTGGCCGCCTGCTCCGCCAAGAGAGCTGTCGCCGTCGGGAAAGGCTGTAGGATAAGGGGAAGCCTGCGTCAAGGCTGCGCTGCCGTCTGCTCCGCCCGCCGCCAGCCTGTCGGCCGTTCCTCCGTCTTCGTCAAACGTCAACGGGCTGGTCAGACGCAAATCAGGCGGCGGTTCGACCACAGCCGGAGCAGGTGCATTTTCGGGTGTTTCTACCTGCGGCATTGTTTCGGGTTCTTTTTTCTCTTCAGGCTCGGATGCTGCCACTACTTCGGGCATCTCGTTGGCTTTCTCATCCAACACTTCGCGCTGGCTTCTGCCGAAGTCGTGTTTCTGCCCTCCCTCTGAGGCCGTCTGAAACTGCTCGGGCTTGGGTTCTTTCTTAAACCAGTCCTGTCCGTATCGGGCAACACCGGCAACCACCAAGCCGACGCCGAAAATCCCGACTACCAGCATACCGACTTTCTGCATGGTGGAGATTTTCCGCACGCTCAAATCTTGCGGAATGCCGCGTTCGGCCTCGCTGCCGGGTAAGGAGTCTTTCAGGTTCTGATGTGGCCGGAAGTCTTCGTTATGGCGTGTTTGCGCCGTCAGGCTGTTTTCAGACGGCTCAATCGAACCTTGGCTGCCGTCATCGTACTCGTCAGGTTGTTTGTTGGGATTCAGATTCATGGTTTACTTTCCTTTTTTCATACGCACGGCACCGGCAACGGTCGTACCCCGATAATTGAATTTGCCCTTGCTGTCGTAGCTGCGGTTTTCTACACCTAACACTTTTTTGCCCAAACGCAGGTAATAAAGCGCGGAAGTATCGTGAACGACCAGCGTGTCTTGCTCCATATGCGTATTGACGGTGGATTCCGTACCGTCGGGGGAAACTTTGAATACCGTCGGCATCTCACGGGCATCATCAAACTTGAGATAGGTAAAGCGGCCGTCGTCCCACATTCCCGACGGGGCAAGCGTCTTTTCTCCGTATGCCCAGTAGTTGTAGTTGGCACCGGACAAAGCCTGTCGGCCGTTGCTGTGCATTGCGGCCAACCGGCGTGCTTCCTGCCGTTTTTGTGCTTCGGCCTGTCGTAGGCGGGCGGCCTCTTCGGGATAGCGGAAACGCAGGATGTAGGTAGGCGGCTGCTTTCTGCCTGCCATACGCAAATCAAAAGCATAAGTGCGCTTGTTGGTGGAAATCAGCAGGTTGGTTTCAGGTGTTTCGGTTGTGGGCTTGAAAAAAATATTGTTGCCAGACGTTTTTAGCTTCCAAGCCCCCGTATTACCTGCCACGATGGCCTTGTTTTCGCCTTCGACCCGCTCGTCTTGGGCAAGCTGCACCAGTACCGCACGGCCGATTTCGGCACGAATGACAACCACATTGTCAGGGTTGTAGTTTACATACTGGATGCGTTTATCGTAGGCCGCACCCTTGGGGATGGCAGCCGCGTGCGCCGAAAACGCAAAAAAACCGGCAGCAAGGCCGGTTAAAAGATAGGCTTTTTTCATGTTCATGACTGGACATTCTCCACTTCAACCTGATAGGAATCGACGATAAAGCCTACGGGATTGTAATCCCGCTCCTCTTCTTTTGTCGGCGGGTTGTCATAATGGTAGGCAATGGTGGCAATCTGATGCTCGGTAATAGGCTGGACACCCGAAGAGGGATTGACCGGCAGTTTGGTTTTACTGAAGCGAACTTGAGCTGTTTCTCCAACAAACGAAATGGACTTGATTTCAACCTTGACGCGGAAATCCTCTTTTAAGATTTTATCCGGGCCGACACCGTCCTGATACGGTTTGGAATATCTTGCCTGCTCCTGCGGCGAACTCATGGCAATAGTGGTATCGTAAGTGTCTTGGATGGTGTACCAATCGTAACCTTCACGGTTGACAACATACCTGCCCAACCAATGCTTGTTCAGCACTTTGTCGTTATCTACCGTCTGATGCTCCAGCGTGGTAATCACATTGGTTTTGCCGGTATTGGAATCCACCAGCAGGATATACGGCTCAACCCGAACAAGCGGCTGCATGGCCGCGACGGTAAAAACAGCGGCAACGGCAACCAAGGCGGCAGCACCGGTTACAGTCCAGGCGATTTTTTCCCGTTTTTTGACATTGTCGATTTCCGATTTCTCAAAATCGGCGGCTGCTTGGATAAATTCGTTGCCTTCCTTATAAGGGGACTTGGGTTTTTCTTCTTTGTGCGCAACAGCAGCCTGCTCAGCTGCTTTTTTTCTGCCGAATAGCTTCATATTTATCTGCCTGTCTGATAAGTCGTGTTAATCGGAAAAGCCTGACCGGAGGGCTTTTTGGGTGTGTGCGAGCAGGCCGTTGCCAATACGGCCGCCATCAGAATTAAAGCGGTGGTTTTCATTGCAAAGCTCCAAAACAAAAAACGCTCCCGGAAAAGGGAGCGTTTTAATGGGGAAAATAAAAAATCAGTATTTGCGGACAGTAACCTCAAATTTTGAGGTATCTACCCGCGCCTGTTTGGATAATTGGGATCTGCCGTCAATATGGATTTTGGTTTTTTCGTGCGGCGGGATACTGAGAACCTCCCCAATCAGCGGATGGGAATAAAAGCCGTCTTTATTATATATGGGCATTGAAATAACAAGGCTGATGGAGCGCGATGTCTTGTTATAGGCTTCGCCTGTCAGGAGGAACATTCTCTCCAAACCGGTTTCCGTCTTGGATAACTGCATATTGCGCAAAGCATATGTTGCAGTCTCTTTGTCGGGTAAACGTTGTCCTCCGGTCTGACCGCCAGTAGGAGTCCCCGACAGCGTGCTGTTGACGCTGCCGAGCGCATCGTTGATCTGCGCCAAACCGCTGTTTAGTTCGGCGCAGCCCGTAAGCATGGAAAAAGCGGCAGCCGATACGGCAGCGGCTGTTTTAAATTTAAATAACATTGGTAATATCCTTATTTTGCTTTACCGAAAACATCGTCCATCCACTCAAAATCAACATGATGGTTGAGCATGGTAACAAGAAATGCAATGATTGCAGGAACAGCTTGAAAAGTGTAATGGAGAACAGTATGGGTAAATGGGGCAGACGGAGGGGGCAGATTGGGCATAAAGAAACCAACAAATTTCCAAGTTACATACGCCCAAATTCCGCTGAAAAATACCGCCATCCAAAAACGTGGTGCCCTGTATTCGGAACACCAAAGGAAAAATACAAAACTTGAAATGCCGACAACAAAAAACAGAAAAAAGCTGAGCAGGCTGTTTTCAGCTGCATTGGCTGCAAAAATAGCAGCTACAAACGGTACTATGGTCATTTCTGCCGATAACAGACCGCTGTTGCGCTCTATCATATTGGCCTGCAGAATGCCTTTTCTTACATCATTATGATCCATAATTAAACCTCCGTGGCTAAGTTATCTACCCGGTTTGATACCGTTTCCCCGCAACTTGTCTTTTAATGCATTGTATTTTTTTCCTGCATAACCCTTGGCTTTGTTTGCGCCATAACCGGCTTTGGACAATGACTGCCGCGCCATACTGTAAACAGTCCGCATTGCCCCCTGAAGCGCACTACCGCCGGTAAGTGCAGAAGAAATCTGCGGAGTCATCCAAATCAGCAAAACGAAAACAATCAGCGTAAACAGCAGCACGGTTCCCGTAGCAAGGGCAGCACCAATGTTGTCGACACCCACAAGGTCGATGAAGATGGAGGTAAACTTCAACATCATCGACCCAATGACAGCCAGTAAAACAACATTGAAAATATAGTTCAGGCATTGCCCGACCCAGTTCATTGCATACTGTCTTGTTGCCGGAAACATACCGAAACCGATAAACACCGGACCAATCATTAAAATCATTGCCAGTGAGACTTTAGCCAAAATGTAGTAGGCAAACATGACACCCAGTAAAATCATCATGGCTATCTTAAGCTGCCAAATGGCAATGATATAAGTCCAAATCGGTCCGACTTCATAGAAATCTAGTTTATTTTTTTGAAGCTCCAGCGTTTCCACCGCGACATTGGTGTCATCCATGACTTTATCCAATGCGCCACCGGCATAATCAGTATTACTCAGAGCTTTTGCCAAGTCATCAGGTAGGACATAAATTAAGTTGGCAAGTTCTGCATAATAAGAAGCGTTGAATGCCAAAGTAACCAAAAACGTCATGGTTATCATGCGTTTAAGAAAATCGACAAACATCTCGTCCAAGCCACCGCCCGACCAATACGAAACCATTATCATTAGCAGGTAGATACCGAACATGGTGGAAAAAACCGGAGCGACATTGGAAATCAGATTGCTTGCCGTATCAAACAGATTGCTGCCCATATTGTCGGTAATAAACTGCGTCATATCCACAAAAAATGTTGATTTTTCAGCCATAACTTTTCATTTCGTCAAAAGCCGCCACTTTGCCGGAGGCAAGGCGGCGGCTGTAGGTTGGCAAACGCTGTCAGATCGTACCGCAGGCTTTACGGTCGGCTTTGGATTTGGCCGTGATTTGGCAGGAAATGATATTTTGCTGCTGCGCGGCGCGGATTTTTTCCTCCTGTTTGGCCAGTCGGTCAGCCAAATCCAAGGCAACCTGACTGTTGGCAATCTGCCCCTGCGTAATAGCGATGCGGTTTTGCAGATCTGCGGCAGCCTTCGCATCTTGCGTAAGGTTGATTTGCCGCATCAGGTCATTCAACTCCTTAACGCGCGTTTGCGTATTTACAATAGCTTCATAGGCATGGTTGTAAGTATCAACCAGCGACTGTCTGTGTCCGTCTGTTTTATAGGCGGACTTGTCGGTCAGGGATTTGTAGTTTTTGTCTTTTATATCCCGGTAAATACCTTTCCATTCGTCAGGCACTTGGTTCAACAAATCGTTTTTAGCAATTTGCCCAAGATTGCGCGAGCCGGTCAGCGCCTTGACTTGCTCTTTGAGCTGCTTGATCTGATCAAGCTGGTTGTCAATCTGCTGTTTCATTTGGATACCCTGCTTAATGGCCTGCGCCACCGCAGCGCCGTCATACGTAAGGATGCCGCCCGCAACTGCCGGAACGGTTGTTCCCAATGCCAATACGGCGGAAAGTACCGCCGCAGCGGCGGATTGTCTGAATTTGGATTTCATGAATCGTCTCCTTGCAAAGATAAAATAAAGCCGCATTGCGGCCGGAAGCAAAAAAGGCCGTCTGAACGTTTCAGACGGCCTGTTGCCGGATTTAGACAGCCAGTAGGCTCTCGGCCTGTTTCTGCCTTGCATGCGCTTCCCGACGCATCTGCTGGAATACCGGCAGCCAGTCATCGGGTTTTTCGCTGCCGCATGATTTCATGGCTTCGTGCATGATATGCACGTTGGCGGAGTTGCCCGACAAAACAGCGATTTCCTCATCCATACCTTGCAGGTTGAGCTTGGCCAGCGAGCTGCCCATGTTTTGTTTAACCAAGAATGTGCGGCTTTTTTCGCCCAATCTCACCATTTCCCTAAACTCTTTTTCCGTCAGGCCGATGCGCGAGTAATTGCCTTCGTATTCGGCAGCCGGGTTGGGCAGCAGAATTTTGGTTACGGTCTGCTCTACTACCGTATCGAAGATAGGCGAATCGATGGCATCTTTTGGCGATTGCGTCGGCAAAACCAGTAGGCCGCCCAATTTACGGTCGGTTTTCAGGCCATCGAGAATAAAGCGGGCAGTCGTCGGATACGACGCAGGCAGCCAAAACTCCTCTACCACGGTAAACAACGCGCTTCTGGTTTTTGCCACTCGATCCAGCATGATGTTTTTCATGTAGAACAGGCAAGCAAGCAGCGGCTCGGTCGGCCGGTAGTTGGTTTTCAGGATGTCAGTCAAGTCAAAGCCGACGCGGAAAAACTCATCGGGATTGAACAGGTTTGACGGATTGTCGAAACACCAACCAAAACGGCCTTTGCCACACCAAATTTCCAAGCGTGTCAGCAGACTGTTTTCTTCAGAGCTGGGTGGGATGGAGTGCAGCAGCGCCCCCATGCGGCGGTGTTGGAAATCCAAATTCATAACGGTATCCACCGCCATCTGAATCTGTTTTGTCTCTTCCGCCGTATTTTCCTTATGCCCCTGACGCACGCATGAACCTACCAAGTCATACAGGAAATCGCGTAGTCTCGGCGAATCAGGCCACTGGAACGGATTTAACCCTGTCGGAACACCCGCATCAAGCGCAAAGTATGTGCCGCCGATAGCGCGGATAAAAATTTCCAATCCCTTGTCTTTGTCCATCGCAAAAATAAAAGGGTTGAACCGCTCGGCAAAGCTCAACAACGCCGCTACTGTAACGGTTTTACCCGTGCCGGTTTTACCCAAAATCAGCGTATGCCCGGCAGGATACTCTCCATTGACAACAATTTCTTTAGGGTCGGTGTAATGGAAGTTAAAGTCATACAGCGTGCCGCCGTCGGTCTTCAGCGGCATTACGGCAGAGCCGTCTCCCAACGGATTGCCCCTGCTTTTGCCGTGTGCATAATTGAACATAGGAAATGATGCGGCCAAATTGGTTGTCGCCTTGGGAAACGGGCGCGGCTTGACCGAAGCGGCCGGAAACTGGCTGAAAAAAGTAAACTCCGCCGATAAAGAGGCGCGGACAAAACGAAAACCGCCCGTATTGAGAAAACGGGCGGAAACGGTTTGGCCGTTTGAATAAGCCTCTTTCGGCGTATCGCCAAACACGACCAAAGCACCATGATAGTCGCCAAACATCAATTCCCCGGATGCCATATGTCCTTTGGCCTCAGTCAGCTCGTCATGCTGAAAAGTTGCCTGATCGTCAACCGACTCAAGTTTGTTGAGCTGGTCGTCGATTTTTTTCATCATCGTCGCTTGGCGGATGTAGGTAAAACTTTGGGTAAACACAAACTCGCAAGGCAGCGAAAGCGTATCTGTCAGCATCTTGGGTTTGGTTTGTCCAAACTCTTTCAAGTCATATAGCGTGGCATAGAGGGTTTTGTCCGAACTGCGCATTTCCAGCAGCTCCGCGCCGAAATGCAGGTTGGCTGACGGAATCGTGCGGTAGGCATTTGCCGTACCCAAGGGAATAGGCTCGTAAGTGCCGTTGCACAGCATCCCGATGAACTCGTAAAACTCGGAAAACAAAATACCTTTACTGTTTTTGTACACCTTTAAAACATACGGATCGTATTCCTCCAAGTGTTCGCGCAGCTTCGCAATCAGTTCTTCCGCTTCCGCTACCGCATCATCGATGTCTTCATACTTGAGAACACAGGTAATGTAGTAGATATTTTCAAAATACCTGTCCTGCCGGATTTTTTCCATATAACGCTCATAAAACGTCTGCGTAAACAGGGTATTGAAGCTGTATTCCCGATTCAAATCGATACGCTTGCGATGGTGTGTCAACCAGAGCGCGAGGCGGCTGCCTTTTTCTTTGCCGACAGCTGCCAAAGTCTGATTCAGATTGAGATACTGCAACACAATATTGCGGTCGTTGACACCTTCAAAATGCCTCCCTTCGAGGCGAAAGGTAAACGCGACGCGGTTGTTTTCCAGCAATACCACATTTTCGCTGATATGCTGCTTATAACGAGGAAGGCTATCTTCCTGACCGCGTTGCCGCTTTAGAATCTTGCTCAAAAAATCGTTTGTAATCATCTCGTTGTCTTCCGTATTTGCTGCCTAAAACCGTATTGGTCTTGCCAAACAACCGGTAATTGCGGCGGCGCAATACACTTAAAGTTGAAAGGCCGATAATGCGTAAAGCCTTGTCGTCCTGTTGTGTCTGCGTATAGATAAAAGCCAAAACCGGCAGCGGAAACAGCAGCAGTAGAAAAGCCTTGGCCTGAAAGAAAGGCAACAGCATCATGGTTATCAACAGCGGCAGTCCGACAGACATAACCACCGGCACCATCGGCATCCCCAAAAATGTTGCCTCACGTTCCAAAGCCTTGTATGACGGCAGATCGGTATCGACGTTAATAAAGTCGTTATTTCCCATAACCCCGCCTCAAGAGCCGTAAAGCGACCACAGATAAGTAACTAATGTCGGGACAGCAGCTACCACAATTACTTTTAAACAAGCCTCTCCAAAATCACTCCAACTACCTTTGTTTGACCAAATTCTTACCCCCGCAAACAACAGATAAAGGGTGGCACAGGTGCCGATAAAGATGTAAATGTTCTTACTCCAGTCTTTGCCCTCGGAGTTGAGCTTGGACAAACCGCCGCCACCTGCCGCGTACGCATCCACCGCAAACAAGAGCGCGAACGCTGCCAGCGGCAGCAGATATGCCCACTTACCGACCGAAGCCGGTTTTCCTGCAATATGGCCGGTTTGCTGTTGTTGAATTTCATTCATTTTGATTCCTTCATACAAAAAAAGCCGCGCAAAGGCGGCGGACAAAAAACCGGCATGACACCGGCACTATTAAAACTCTTGGAAAATATCCCATTCTGCATACTGATTCTGACGCTGGGCATACACGGCCGTCTGAACGGCAGGCTGCACCGAAGCCGGTACGGGCTTGGGCTTGTAAGCCGCTTTCATTAAAGTGCCGCTGTCCGTATGGGTATAGGCAGGATTACCGCTCAACTTCGCATAGCGGTATTTCACGTTTTTCACATACGCCCGCGTCTCCGCATACGGTGGAATCCCGCTGTATTTCTGCACCGCGCCCGGGCCTGCGTTGTAACCGGCCAAAATTAGGTCAATATTTCCCCTGAACATTTGGCTCAAATACCGCAGATAGCGCGTTCCCGCGATGATGTTCTGTTCGGGGTCGTACAGCATTTTGGGCGATACCCCCATCTTGGCCGCCGTCGGCGGGATAACCTGCATCAGCCCCCGCGCATCTTTGTGCGACAAAGCAGTAGGCTTGCCCGCGCTCTCACGCCCGATGACCGCCCATACCAAATTTTTATCCAACCCCTGCGCCGCTGCGTGTTTCTCAACCAACGCCGCGTATTGCGGAAAGGTCAACTGCTCCGCGTGCGCCGAAAACGCAAAAAAACCGGCAGCAAGGCCGGTTAATAAAGTTCTTTTCATTCACTCTCCTTTTGCCCAAAAAAAGCAATACTTAACCCTCCCGACAATTGGGATGCTTAAGTATTGCTTCTAAAAATACGCATTTAAGCGCCAAACTTGTGTCAAAACTGTGCCTGAATGTCTTTTGTATTGACTGTATCAGACTGTGTATGCAGACATCACTTATTTTAAAATCAAATGGTTATATTAATACCGTCTATTAGGGTTTCAGACGACCTTTTGCTACAATAAGGCTTTTCCGTTTTGCAAGGCATTCCCATGAGCAAATCCGCCGTTTCCCCGATGATGCAGCAGTATCTCGCCATCAAATCGCAGCACGCCGACAAGCTGGTGTTTTACCGCATGGGCGATTTTTACGAGCTGTTTTTGGATGACGCGGTGGAAGCGGCGAAGCTGTTGGACATTACCCTGACCACGCGCGGGCAGATGGACGGCGTGCCGATTAAGATGGCGGGCGTGCCGTTTCACGCGGCGGAGCAGTATCTGGCGCGGCTGGTGAAGATGGGCAAAAGCGTGGCGGTGTGCGAGCAGGTGGGCGAAGTCGGCGCGGGCAAAGGGCCGGTGGAGCGCAAAGTCGTGCGCATCGTGACGCCCGGTACGCTGACCGACGCGGCGTTTTTGGAAGACAAGGAAACCAACCGCATCGCGGCGGTGAACGCGGATAAAAAACACATCGCCATCGCGTGGGCATCTTTGCAAAGCGGCGAATTCAAAACCAAGCTGACGACGGTGGACAAACTCGCCGACGAGCTGGCGCGTTTGCAGGCGGCGGAAATCCTGTTACCCGAAGGCAAAAGCCTGCCTAATGGTTTTCAGACGACCTCCGCCAACATCACGCGCCTGAACTCATGGCAGTTTGCCGCCGACGCGGGCGCGAAATTATTGACCGAATATTTTGGCTGCCAAGACCTGCACGGCTTCGGTTTGGACGGCAAAGAACACGAAGCCGCCGTCGGTGCGGCGGGTGCGCTGTTGAACTACATCCGCCTGACGCAAAACCTGATGCCGCAACACTTAGACGGCATTTCGCTCGAAACCGACAGCCAATATATCGGCATGGACGCCGCCACGCGCCGCAATCTCGAAATCACGCAAACCCTCTCCGGCAAAAAATCGCCGACCCTGTTTTCCATACTCGACGGCTGCGCCACCCACATGGGCAGCCGCCTCTTGGCACTCTGGCTGCACCATCCCTTACGCAGCCGCACCCACATCCGCGCTCGCCAAGAAGCCGTTGCCGCCTTGGGTTCGCAATACGAAACCCTGCAAGGTCGTCTGAAAAACATCGCGGACATCGAACGCATCGCCGCCCGCATCGCCGTCGGCAACGCCCGCCCGCGCGACCTCGCCGCCCTGCGCGACAGCCTGTTTGCCCTGTCCGAAATCGAATTGTCCGCCGAGGGCAGCAGTCTCTTAGAAACCCTCAAAGCCGTTTTCCCCGAAACCCTGCCCGTCGCCGAAACCCTCAAAGCCGCCGTGATGCCCGAACCCGCCGTCTGGCTCAAAGACGGCGGCGTCATCAACCAAGGCTATTGCGCAGAACTCGACGAGTTGCGCCACATCCAAAACCACGGCGACGAATTCCTGCTCGACCTCGAAGCGCGCGAACGCGAACGCACCGGCCTCTCCACCCTCAAAGTCGAGTTCAACCGCGTCCACGGCTTCTACATCGAGCTATCCAAAGTCCAGGCCGAACAAGCCCCCGCCGACTACCAACGCCGCCAGACCCTGAAAAACGCCGAACGCTTCATCACCCCCGAACTCAAAACCTTCGAAGACAAAGTCCTGACCGCGCAAGAGCAGGCATTGGCATTGGAAAAACGCCTGTTTGAAGCCCTCCTCAAAGACATTCAGACGACCCTGCCCCAGCTTCAAAAAGCCGCCAAAGCCGCCGCTGCGCTGGACGTACTCTCCACCTTCGCCGCCACTGCCGCCGAACGCGGCTTCGTCTGCCCCGAGTTCGCCGACTACCCCGTTATCCATATCGAAAACGGCCGCCATCCCGTCGTCGAGCAGCAAGTGCGCCACTTCACCGCCAACCACACCCGCCTCGACCACAAACACCGCCTCATGCTCCTGACCGGCCCCAACATGGGCGGCAAATCCACCTACATGCGCCAAGTCGCCCACATCGTCCTCATGGCGCACACCGGCAGCTTCGTCCCCGCCGATGCCGCCCAAATCGGACCCATCGACCAAATCTTCACCCGCATCGGCGCCTCCGACGACCTCGCCTCCAACCGCTCCACCTTCATGGTCGAAATGAGCGAAACCGCCTACATCCTCCACCACGCCACCGACCAATCCCTCGTCCTCATGGACGAAGTCGGACGCGGCACCTCCACCTTCGACGGCCTCGCCCTCGCGCACGCCATCGCCGAACACCTGCTGCAAAAAAACAAATCCTTCAGCCTCTTCGCCACTCACTATTTCGAACTGACCAAACTGCCCGAAGCCCACGCGACGGCGGTCAATATGCACCTCTCCGCGCTCGAACAAGGACAAGACATCGTCTTCCTCCACCACATCGAACCCGGCCCCGCCAGCAAAAGCTACGGCATCGCCGTCGCCAAACTCGCCGGCCTGCCCACCCGCGCCCTCAAAGCCGCCCAAAAACATCTGGACGAACTCGAAGCCCAAGCCGCCGCCGTCCGCCCGCAGTTGGACATCTTCAGCACCCTGTCGTCTGAAAACGAATACAGCGGGTTTAGCCCAAACGAAACGGCGGACATTGACCCTCAAACCGCCGCAAACCAAGAAAATCACCCTGCCCACAACGCACTCGCCGAAGCCCTAAACCAAATCCGCCCCGACGACCTCAGCCCACGCGAAGCCCTAGACGCACTGTACCGCCTCAAACAGATTGTTGAAGGTGGGGAATAAAACGCGTTGGTTCATTGAAAAAGGTCGTCTGAAAAATTTCAGACGACCTTTTTAACGGCAAGTTCACAGACAAAGCCCACGCTACTCGAGTTATCCCAAGCCAGCTTTCATTGCATAAATGGTTGTCTGAAGCCCAAAATTTAGGTTTCAGACGACTTCAAAAAGACTACAAAAAGTATGGGGATTGATTGTATCAAGGAGGCTGTCAGCAAATATAGCCCTGGTGTTGTCATTTCCAATGTTCCAAGTACACCTGCTCCGCTAAGAGGAAGAAAGTTTGAAGGAAAACTTATTTTAGAAGTTCCTGCTCAGGTCAATCCAATTCCACAATCTGTATTAAAAGCGGCACGATAAGAAAATGTTATTATTAGGGATACAACAGGAAGGATTTACAAATGAAGAAAGATATTTTTTATTGTGAGCAGTGGTCTTATGGTTATAAGAAACTTCATAAGCCTTTTTCTGAGAAACAAGCTGAGGAAAAACATCTTAAAGGGGAGTTATATACTGCTGTAATAGGTTCGATGACACAACCTGAATATGTAATTACCTTGCGAGAGGAAGTAGGTTTTTTTTCGGTAGATTTTTTCGATAAATTTGGAAGGGATTATTTAACCCATCAATTTCAAAAATATTCTAATTCGAATTATTATTTTCTTTCTACGGCTGTATGGAGAGATTATATAACTTTGGAATCTCATGACTTAGCAGAAGGATATACTTATTTCTTCAATGAAAATACGGATGATTGCTATGTTTTGAAACAAGATTTTATTAATAATGAGCGATATGAAAAAACAGAATTATATCCCCAAAAAGATAAGGTAATTCTATTTCCAAAGTTTGGTGAATATGATTTGGTGCTGAATCCGGATATTATTTGATTGAGTTTTAAGGCTCCTGGATTCGGATTTCAAGTGCAACACTAGGGTACCAGTGGTTGGAACAGATTTAAGAATAAAACACTTGGCGTTTCGTAGCCAAGTGTTTTTCTCGGCCGGTGGTTCAACT
>ENA-OWLC01000034-OWLC01000034.1-metagenome-genome-assembly--contig:-NODE-34-length-32456-cov-14.996698_pt1 | contig 32456 bp, 31 predicted proteins | sample MGYA00245344_ERZ651092 | MGnify/ENA primary metagenome ERZ651092 (study PRJEB26857, sample SAMEA4031755) | metagenome | biome: human; feature: oral; material: saliva | place: Philippines | collected 2014... | reverse complement strand
CGCATTCCACGACGCATATAAGAACCATACGAAAATAATATTTTAAAACTTTTTTATATAGGTATAGAAAATAAAGGTATAATATAAACATAAGCAAATTAATAAAGAGTAAAAAAGGAGATTTTACTATGGCAGCTAAAGAAACAATAACTAGTTTAACTGAATATGCAAATAAAAATAATTGGGAAGAAATAAATGTTGCAGACTTTTTAAATGAGATTACATATAATCAGGAGATTCTAGTGGAGAATACTAATACTATCAATGGTAAAGGGCAAATAGTATTTACAAGAATCTCAGAAAGAAAGCCTAATCAGCCTCGTCATATAATTATAACACGCTCAACGCTGAACGATGAAAAATATATTAAGAATATGGAATCTATACTCAATGACGGCAGGTATATAATGACAGGTACAACTTGTCGTGGTACAAAGAGAAATAAAGATGGCACACTCTCAATTAACTTTATCGCAATGGACTTTGATGATGTATCTGCCAAAGAACTAGGAAATTATATTAAGGATGCTGAAAGTGATAAAGTACCTATGCTTACTTTCGTCAACTTTAGTGGAGGTGGAGCACATTTAATATTTCAACTTGATAAACCTATAACAACCCGTAGTGCAAGGTCAATAAACAGAGAATACTTAACTTTGAATAGTCTAGGTGAGATAATGAAAACAAGTTATTATCCTAATCCTGATAAGTTCGATGTTATCAATAGCCACTTTACAAGACCTTTTTATAGAATCCTTTCAAAGTATACAAATGCTAATCTTAAAAGTCTAAGTGCATTTCAAGGTTTCACTATACCCGGCTCAAGGGTGAAACCTATATATGGAGATAGTCTAGTAAAGATGTTCAAGCCAACAGAATCAAGAAGATATAGTATTACAGAGCTGACTGATAGCGTTGGTTGTCCACTATCAGATGATGAATTATTCTTTTTGGAAGATGATATATCTGAGGAAGAGTGGGTTGAAACTTATAAGAATAGGAAAACAAGAGCTGAAAGAGAAAAAGAGCTTTTAGAAAAACTAGAGAAAAATAAAGAAAAGTATGCTCCAGAGATAGCTAAAGATTATAATGGTGAAAAAACTATTGATGAGTTTAGGAATAGTCCTCTGTTTGTTGAGAGTAGTTATAAAGGGAACTATAAGTTTGATAAAGGACTATCACCTTGTAAGTTAATCAAGCTTTATGACTTTTTAATGGAAAGCGATGTTAGTATAGCTGGCAAAAGAAGTAAAGCTATGTTATATTTTTCAGTCTTGATAAGAATACTAAAGTTTAGAGGATATCCTATTCCTGATGAAACAGTAACAGAAATGATAACTAACTTAGCTAATAAGTTTAATAGCTTCCCTCACAATAACCCGTTTACTGTTGAAGAAGCTTTGGAGATATATAACAATAACAGTCAAGCTTATGTTCCACAGGTGTTTGGTAGTATCAAATCTTTATTTGGCTCAATAATTGACTTACCTGATGAGTTCTTATCAACATCAAAGGTCAAGGAAATGTTAAACTCGCCTACCCCTCGTGAAATATACTGTAAAGAGGTATTACCTGAGCAAAATCGTAGAAAAGCTGAGAAATCAGCCTCACAGAGATATGAGGTATATGAGGAGTTCCTTGATAGTCTACCTCGTGAGAATATTTCTAAAAAAGAGATAATGCAAGCGATGAAGGAAATATTTGATAAAGAAGGCTGGGCATTTTCTATTAGACGCAAGGAGTTCCTAGACTATGTTGAAGATTACTATAAGAGGAACCCTAAGAAAAGAAACAAGTATACTCTAAGAGGGGAAAAAGCTGTATATGAGCGTATAGCCTCAGTATTCTTAAGTCCTGAGTATATCCAGTATGGCAAGTATTCTTATAATATGGTATCAAGGAAAACAGATATAGAGGAATGCACAATGATGAGAGGAGTTGCTGATGATACAATCCAAATCAGAGCTGACTTAGTAAGCACTATCTCAAATCTAGTGGACACTGATAAAGGTGAGAGTATTCTGAATAATCTCAAATCATATAAAATGCCTGCCATTGAAACTACTGTGAAGAATATTCGCTTAATGAAAAAGAGCAATGTGTATTACAAACAAGCTTTAGAGATTCTTGCTACTAAGATAATTAATAAGGTTGATTCAAAATACTTAAGGGTTGTTAGAAGTGGTGGGCAGCCTGCTCCAGTAGACTATGATTCGCTTAAAAGAGAAACTAATAGTCTTTGTGAGCTAGATTGGGTAGATTCATCTTTGAGAGAATCTAAGAAGTATGGAGCCATTGAATACAATAAGGAACTTGAGATAATTGAAAACACTAAGAAACTGAAACCGTTCCTTAAGAATAATCTTGATAGACTATCTATTACAGGTAACGATGGTAAAATAACTTTGAATTATGAACTGATAAAGGAATACATAGCAAACTCAAAGGAAACTAAGAAAAAGCTTAATATGAAAGGTGAACATCAGACAAAGTTATGGAAGCTATTAAAAGATACGCCAGAAAAATCTATCAGAGAAGCGTTTAAAAGTTGCGTAAGGAGTGTAGAATAAGTTGACTAAGAAATTAACTATAATCACAATGGTATTTGTATTATTGCTATCTATGACTATAACAGCTTATGCAAAAGATAGTACTAAGTATCATTTAGGTAGAGTAGTATCAATCAAAGAGGATAAAAGTCAAGCTACTGTAATGGCTGGAGCAGACTATAATGTGATAAAGACATATAGAGCGAAGGTCGTATTTTTAGATGGCCCACATAAGGGAGAAACGGTAAATGCAATAGCTTACGAACAATCATTTAAAGGGTACACAATCAAGTATAAAGTTGGCGAAAAGGTTATTGTTACAGAAGATTTAGATAATACTGAAAATAGATTTACTGTAAGCGACCATTATCGTATAGGATGGACTTGCTTTTTGTTGATATTCTTTGTGATAGGAATACTGATTATCGGTAAAAAATCAGGTATCAAGTCATTATTATCAATGGTTATCTCAGTGATAACAGTTGTTTTATTAATATTTGCAATAGTTAAAGGGTACGACCCTATAATAACAGCATTGATTCTAGTGTTGATAAATACAGTCTTAACTATATTCATCGTTGCAGGTATCACTAAGAAAGCTGTGTCTAGTATATTAGGAACACTATTCGGCATACTAGTCGCTTTTGTTTTGTCTTGGATTATAGGAAAGTTTGCTTATCTAAGTGGACTATCTGATGAGCAAGCAATGATGTTGCAGACTATACAGGGATTAAAAGTGAGTCCTCAAGGGTTGCTATATGCAGGAATCATTATCGGAGCATTAGGCGCCGTTATGGATATAGCTATCAGTATAGCCTCATCAGTTGAGGAGATTTACAAGGCAAATCCGGACATCGGTATAATAAAACTGTACGGCTCAGGTATGCAAGTCGGCAAAGACATCTTAGGCACAATGACAAATACGCTAGTTTTAGCTTACTTATCGTCTAGTTTGCCAATGTTTATGCTGATTTATATAAATCATAGTTCGCTACCAATGATATATAATATGGACTTTATGGTAACAGAGTTCGTAAGAATATTAGCTGGTAGTATCGGATTGTTATTTACAATCCCATTCACTTGTGCTATTGCAAGTTATCTAACTAGAAAGGAGTGGTTCAATGAGTAAAAAGAAAAGAGTTATAACTATAATTCTTGTCCTTGCAATCATACTTGGAGTCGCTGGTGGAGTAGGTTATAAGACATATATGGCTAACACATATAAGAGCGTAACTTATACTAAGTCAACTACATCAGGTGTCAAGTATACTGAAACTGTTACAGCAAATCTGAAAAAAGATAAGATTCAGACTATTAACCTAAAGGGTGATATTGCTGTAAGTTTTAAAGATGTGAGCAAAGCTGACAAGAAGAAACTAGAACAGGGAATGGCAAAGTCTATTTCACAAGAGTTTAAAAACTCAGTTATAGAAAGCTCTGTAACTACTGAAGAATCAAGCGTTGTAGTAGATTTTAAAGTAGACCCTAATAAGCTAACTGATTCTCAGAAAGAGTTTTATTTTGGTAAAGATAAGAAGATTACAATTAAAGCTTTTGTAGACAGTTTAGTATCTAAGGGATATAAAGAGGTTAAGTAGATAAGCAATAAGGCTTATTTCGTAAATATTTATTTTGAGGTATAGGAGATAAATGAGAAAGAAAAGACTAAAGAGCATACTAACGACAGGAATTATTAGTATGTTATCGCTAAGTATGATGATTACATCAGCTTATGCTGCCGGTCCTACTATTCAGAATACTGTAGAAAATAAGCTACAGATTTCTAACGGTGGAAGGACTCCTTTGACATCAATCGCAACTATTAATCCAAAGTTGAGTGAAGAAGGTATCTTAAAGAATGATGGAAAAGATTCAACGCATAAGACTGCATTTACTTTGCACGACCCATACGGCGTATTTGAAGTTCCACCAGTTGGAGCTATTCCTGATAATATAAGAGCAAGAGTAGAGAGCTGGAGAACTAAGAATGACACATACGGTAAGACAATCAAGTTTAACGATGATGAAACTTATACTCTAGTTAAGAACGCACTAAAGATGAATGGTAAGTGGTATCATCAGAAAACTATTTTTAGACAAATCAATAATCAGATGAGTCTTGGTTTTAATGGTACATTCATATCTTACGGTGCTGACTACTTTTCAGACTACGCTTCAATCAACGGTGTATCTACAGGTAGAACTGATAAGCACGGTTGGGGAGAAGTAAAAGTAGACATTCAGTTAATTGACGATGAAGGTAATAAGCTAGCTATGCCTGAAATGCTTATGAGTGTTGACGATATTAACTGGAGACAGTATCCAAGAGAAGCGTTCCAGATTGAAGGTTATAGACCTACAGCAGGAAATGTATTTATGTTCAAGAGCTGGCCTTATGCTCTCCAGGCAGATGGTTTCACTATCACAGACACAGTAGATAGTGGAGATTATAGACCTATATTCTTCAAGGGAACAGGAATCGAAACTGGTGAAGTAAGAGGTGTATGGTACGGAACTCCTAAGGACAACAGAAATGGTGGTTATTGGGCTGGTTCATATTTCTACACACCACCTATCACAGTTAAGTATAAGAGTGCAGATTCATTCGGCAAGATTACTAACACAGACGGCTCAAATGTAAATAGCTTCAAGACAGAAGTATACTACGGAGCAAGTGCTGCCAATAGTAAGATGGTTCCTGAAGATGGCTACAAAGCTAAGTACTGGACTGTTGATAGAAAGGTTGTTGCTAACGATGGAACAGAGTATAACATAGGACAGGAGATTCCTGCTGATAAGTTAAGCTCAATCATCACTAAGGAAGATGGAACAACTTTCACAGCACACTTTGAGCAGAAGAAAGGCGGAATCACTATTGTTAAGACAGTTAAAGCGCCAAGCAAGTAGAATAGGAGAGAATAAATAAATGCAGATTACGAATAAGATTAAAAAGTCGTTTGCTATGATTCTATCTTTTGCACTAATTTTAACACAGCTAGTTTATCTACCTGCTAACGCACAGGAAACTAGAGGTAAGGACGCTAGTGTAAAAAATGTTGTAGTAAACAACTATAATCCTAAGAAGGTCATTTTAGTATCAGGTGGTAGTGCTGATTCAAGATATCCATCTGTGGCTGGAACCGAGTTCAAGGTGTATAAGTCACCTATGGACGCTAGAGCTGACAGAGATTCTATTCAGACACTTGTAATTAGAGGTGAGAATGGAAACGCTACTGCAAGCACTGGTGAGAGAGACCTTCCTGAAGGAACATACTATGTAAAAGAAACTAAGGCAACTAAGGGTTATAAGCTAAGTGATAAGATTCACACTGTTACAGTTAAAGACAATGAAATGACTGGACTAGAGGTTGCTAATGAGCTAGAGGTTGCTACACCTAAGGTTGAAAAGACCTCAGATGTGCAGACAGTTAGAATCGGAGAAAAGATTAGATATACTGTAACTGCTGTTAATGATACAGAGAATGGTACAGCTTATGACTTTAGCTTAAACGATGAACTAAAGACAGATAAAGCTAGAATGGTTGCTTCATCTGTAAGAGCAGACATCAACGGTACAGAGTATACTGATGTTACTGTTACAGATAGCACTATTGCTACAGGAAAGTTCGATTTAGCTCCTAAGTCAACTATGACATTGACTTATGAAGTAGAACTAACAGGTAGACCTGATGATGGAGTACTTGAGAATACTATTTCTTCAGGCACTCCTAAGACTATCCAAATAACACACAACATCATTACTGAGGTAGTTAATGGAACTATTGACCCTAATCAGTTAGATATACCTGATGGCCAAAATAAAACAATCAACTATGCTCCAAAAGATGGATATGAGCTTGAAAAGATTGAGGTAGATGGTGCAGAAGTACCTATTACTGATAATAATAAGACATCTTACAACTTTGATAATATTCAAGACAATCATAGAATTAAGGTAACTTATAAGGGAACTCCTAAGGTTGAAGACCCAACTAAGACATTCGATAAAGCAGAGTACCATAAGGGCGACACAGTAAAGAATACTGTTGAAGCAAGCAACAAAGGTGTGGCTGATAGTATCGCTGAAAATGTGATTATCACTGATGAGAATAAAGACGGGTTCTCTATTTTAACAGATACAGTAAGAGCTGTAATTGAAGGTGAACACTCAACTGCTCCAGTAGTTGAAAAGACTGAAAACGGTTTCAAAGTAACTGTTGAAAAACTATATGGTGGAGAAAAGGTTAAGATTACTTTTGATTCAGTAACTACAGGTGTAGGAGAATCATTCACAAACACCGCTAAGATTGTACACAATAACAAAGAGCTAGAAGCTAATGCAACTGCTAGAAATGTGTACAAGATTACTACTGAGGTAGTTAACGGAACTATTGATGAAGGTTCTACAAATATCCCAAACGGAACAGATAAGACAGTCAACTTTGCTCCTAAGGAAGGCTATGAACTAGATAGAGTAGAGATTGATGGAACTCCAACAACGCTAGATAATCCTAACGCATACACATTTACTAACATCACAGATAATCATCACATTAAGGTAGTATACAAGGGAACTAATAAGCCTGATATGGAAAAGACTTTTGATAAGGACGAGTACAAGCTAGGTGAGACTGTTAAGAATACTATCACAATCAAGAATGACGGTAATAAAGACGCTGTTATGAAGAATGTGGTATTAAAGGATGAAAATCAGAGTGGTTTAACTATTGATACATCAACTATCAAGGTTGCTTATAATAAGCTAGACGGTAAGACTACTGAGCCTGTTGTCAATGTTGTAAACGCAGAGAACGGAGAGTTCACTGTAACAATACCTGAACTAAGTGGTACAGAGAGTGTTGTTGTAACATTTGATAGTAGATTCACAACTAATGTTGAAACTATTACAAATACAGCTACACTAGTTGATGAAGAACAGAATGTAATTCCAACTCCTAAGGGAACTGCTACTGCTGTCCCTGTTTACAAAGTAACTACTGAGGTAGTTAACGGAGTTATCTCAAAGGGAACTGAGGTTCGCAGAGGTGGAGATACAGAAGTAACTTATACTCCAAACGACGGTTATGAGATTGAAAAGATTGAAGTAAACGGAAAAGATGTACCTGTAACTGATGAGAATAAGACTAAGACATCATTTACTAATGTTACAGAAGATAAGCACATTAAAGTAACTTACAAGGGAACTCCAAAACCTGAGATTACTAAGACTTTTGATAGAGAGATTTATCATATTGGAGATAAGGTAAAGGCTACTATCAAGGTTAAAGACCTAGGTAAAACTGGAGCAATCTCTAAGAATCTAGTTGTATCAGACTTAAGTGGTAAGGGTTGGAACATAGATATGGATTCTGTTAAGGCAGAGGTAAGTGCTTCTACACTAAGAGAAACATATTCACAGCCAACTATTGTTGGTAAGACAGAAGTAACTAATGTAAATGGCGAAGCTGTACAGAAGAACGGTTTCGACATCGAACTTGCTGATTTAGATACATCTCAGGAGCTAACTATCACATTCGATATGGAAATCACTGGTGAGGTTGGAGATATTAAGAATACTGCAAACCTAATCACTAAGGAATATCCAAACGGATTTAATAGCACAGCAACATCTGAACTACTACTAAAGGTTGTTACAGAGGTAATTGGTGGAACTATCACTCCTTCAACAGACAATGTTAAGTTTGGTGGAGATTCAAATATTGAATATAAGCCAAATGATAATTACTATCTACATAGTATCGTTGTTGATGGAGTAAACATTGAACTAGCAGGTAAAGAGAACAACTATGAGTTTGCTAAGATGGAAAGAGACCACCACATTAAGGTTGAATACAGAAAGATTCCAACTCCTGAAATTACAAAGACTGCTGATAAGACAGACTATGTAAAGGGTGAAACAGTTAAGTACACTGTTGAGGTTGTAAACAAGACTGACGCTATCGCAGAGGATGTTGTAGTAAACGATGTAATGGATAAGGCTAAGATTGAAGAAGGTTTAATCAAGATTAATCAGGATTCAATTAAAGTTAATGGACAGAAAGCTGATTCACTAAGCAACATTAAGCTAGGAGCATTACAGCCGGGACAGAAAGTAGTTATCACTTATGAAGCTACTGTACTAGGCGACACTAATAATACAGTTAAGAATACTGCTAGTGTAATTGCTAAGGGAATGACTAAGGAAATTGTAACTGAGAATACAGTTAATATCCACGAAGTTCCAAAGCTATCTATCAGTAAGACATCTGATAAGGATTCTTATAAGAAAGATGAACACATCAAGTACACTGTTAAAGTAACAAACAACGGTAAGTTTGATGTAACAAACGCTACACTTAAAGACCAGTTAAAGGGTGAAAGTGCTAAGAATGTTAAGATTTTAAAGGAAACTGCAAAGATTAACGGTAAGGAAGTTGATTTTGACAATCTAAAGATTGATAAGTTAGCTCCGGGCGAAACTATCACTTTAACTTATGAAGCATTAGTGCTAGAGAATGTTGATTCAGTAATTGACAATGAAGTAACTCTAAACGCAGATTATCTAAAAGATAAGGACGGAAAGGAAACTCCATTGAAGGCTGAAAGACAGGTTAAGACTGAAATGGTTAAGACTCCTGAAGCTCCAGCTACAGGTGACCACAACAGTGCATTAGCTATTATGCTTGCTAATATAAGTGTATTAGGACTTTTAGCTTCACTTAAAAAGAGAAGCAAGATTAATCAGAAAAATTAGTCTAGTCTAATAAAAACGATATGAAAAGTATGTGACCGTAAAAGGTTGCATACTTTTTTTATTTTTTGTGTTGACATCCCCAAGGAGGTGTGTTATAATTAAATCAAATCAGAATAGTTTGATAACTCGGTTGTAGGTAATGTTAATTATTGGTTATTTTAAAAAAATCTTAAAACTCATACTTGACAGAGTATATTTTAAGTGATACAATAACCTCAAACTTATAACGAAAGATTTAAAGAAACTTATAGGAGATTATTTAAGTTATGAACAAAAGAAAGATTATTACTAACGCCGTATTAGTGGCGACAATGACAACAACTGCACTAGCACCTAATATGGCAAACGCACAGGAAATCGTAAATAAGGAGATGAACAAGACTCCTGCAAAGGTGATTCAGGAACAGCCTCAGCTTACTATTGAGAAAGCACTAGAGAACTCAAACAAGGCAGAAGCTGATTACCTAAAGGCTCAGGGGGAATATAACGGACTATCCGCAAAGAACAAGGAGCTTGCAGATAAGAAGTCAGAGGTTGCTACTAAGGTAGATTCTCATAAGACAGAGATTGGTAAGATAGATATTGCTCAGTCCCTAGCTAAGCTAAAGGAAGCTACTGAGAAAACTCTTGCAGAAAAGACTGCCGAACTAGAAACTGCTACAAAGAATGTAGAAGATTCTGAAAGGGAACTAACAGAAGCTAAGGCTACACTTACAGAAAAGACAAGCAAGAAGGCTGAACTAGAAGCTCAGATTGATGAACTTAAGGCTCAGAATGAAGGTCTAGAAACATACGCTGAGAAGAAGGCTCAGGTAGAGGCGCTTGAACAGGAGAAGTCAGGACTAGAAGCTGAGATTACTCAGATTACAGGAATCATCAGTTCACTTACTACTGATAAGGCAACTAACGAAGAAACAGCTAGGCAGCTTACTGCTACTGTTGAAACTCTAACAAGAGAGGTTGAAGACCTAAAGGCAAATGTAAGCACAGCAGAGGCTCAGTACAATGAGGCTAAGTCTACTTATGAAGAGGCTCTTAATAATGAGGCTTCTACAAAGGAAGAACTAGAAACACTAAAGGCGAACCTAGAAACTAAAGAGGCTGAATTAGCTCAGGCAAAGACTGCTATTACAGAAGCAGAGGCTAAACTTGCAAATGCAGAGAAACAGCTAAACGACCAGCTTGCTCCTAGTGAAACAGAAGTAAAGCTACAGGCTAGAGTAGATAAGGCTCAGGGTGAGCTAAATGAACTACAGGCTGAACTAGAAACTGCAAAGACTGAGCTAAAGAACATTGAAGATAGTATAGCTGAAAAGAATAATGCTATTGCACAGGCTGAAAGTGAACTAGCAACACTCAATAGCGACATTACAAATCTTGAAGATACAATCAAGAACCTAGAAGCTACAAAGAGTGATAAGGTAAAAGCTTACGAAGAAGCTGTTAAGGCAAGGGACGCTGTATCACAGTACAGAACAGACTTTATTTCAATCTTTGATTCGCACGGAGCTACAGGCTATCATATGCAGGACTATATGGATTGGCTAACAAAGACTGCTGTTAAGGATGTTAAGCTACAGATTGTTGATGAGAGCTTGCAGAGAGTATTCGGTAAGACAGAGATTACAGTTGGAGAACTTGTAGAACATCCTGTTTTCAAGGCAGATATGGAATACGGTTTTTCTAAGGAAGGACTACTAAAGAGATTAGACCTTATTGATGAGGGAAACAGAAAGAGAACTCTTGATGGTCAGTCAGTTCTTCCAGTAAGCTATGTACTAATGCTACAATCACAGCTTGCAAGTGCAATTAACCCAGTAGAGGCAACCCACGCAATGGCATTCCACTTAAACAGTGCTGTACATAAAGCAATCGGTTCAGAGAATCTTGCTATGGGTACTAATCAGCCATTTGAGGAGTGGTACACTTGGGAGAAAGCTGTATATGACTATGTAAGAGAACATTATCCTACTGAACAGCCAGGACAGGCTGCTAAAGCTCACGCAGATGAGATTTTAAGAAATGTTAAGCCATCTGTTCCGGGTACAGGCGGATACTCTATCACAGGACACTATACAAATCTTGTAGATTCACAGCATATTGCTACAGGTATTGGTTTGGCTCCTGAGCATACTCTAAACAGAGGTGAGGTTAGAAATAACATCAATAGACCTTCTGTAATGCACCACTTTGTGGATAACTGGAATAAGCCAGCTGGAGATACTGTAAAGACAACTGATGAGGTCAGAGCAGAGATTGAGAAACTATCAAAAGAGTTAAATCCTAAGTGGGTAGAACTTAATAGAAAGGTTGAAGAAGCTCTAAACAATCTAACATCAGATGATAAGCAGGCTATCGAAACTCTTAAGGCTAAGAAAGCTGAGCTAGAGAGCAAGAAGGCGAAGGTTGCGCCTAAGAATGAGCAGATTAAAGAGCTAGGAAAGGCTAAGGGTGAACTAACTGCAAAGCTACCTAAGGCACAGGAAAAGGTTACTGATGCTACAGGCTATGTTGATTGGGCTAAGGGTGAACTTGCTCAGAAGGAGAAGGCTCTAGCAGACTACAAGGAAAGTCATAAGCCATCACAGGCTGTCATTGACGGAATCAAGAAGCTGATTGAAGGCTACAAGGCTGAGCTTGAACAGGCAAAGACTAAGAAAGCAACTGCTGAGAATGACATCAATACAATTAAGGTAAGACAGGCTGAGCTTAAGGAAGTGCTAGACAGAGCAGGCGTTACTGATAAGGAAAACGCTATGAACGATAAGAAAGCTGAGTTTGACAGACTATCAAGTGAGCTTGCTACAAAGAGCGAAGAACTAAAGACAAAACAGTCTGAAAACGAAGCTCTAGCTACTGAGATTGCAAGACTTGAAGAGGTTCTAACTAAGGCTACTGCTACAAAGGCAGAGAAGGCAGACAGAGTAACTAAGATTGATGAAGAAATAGCTGGAATTGCCCTACCAAACATTGATGAAAATGTTTACAATGACTACAAGGCAAAGAAGGCTGAGGTTGCTAAGCTAGGCACAGACATTGAGGACTTGAACACAGCGATTGCTCAGAAAGAGGAAATGCTAAAGGAACTTAAGAATACTAAGGTAATCCTTTCAACAGAGGTTGATAAGATTCAGGCTGAGATAGATAGCCTAAACAAGGTTAATGCAGACGACCCAGCTACATATAAGGAAAATGCTTCTATACAGGCTGAGTACGATAAGCTACAGACTTTGAAGGCAGAACTTGAAGCACTAGAAACAGAGCTTGCAAACACCAACACTGCTATTGAAGATATTGAGCCTAAGATTGAAGAGGCTAAAGCAAAGCTAATAGAGAAGAAAGCTGAGTATGATAGAGAGTACAAGATTTACACAGCAATGAAGGCTGAGGCAGACGCTAAGGCTGAGGCTGAGAGAGCAAGAATCGAAGCTGAGAAGGCTAAGAGAGAAGCAATCGAGAAGAAGGCTCAGGAAGCACAGCAGGGAGTTCCAAATACTGGAGATTCAAACAGTGCAACAGCAGCCGTAACTCTATTCGGTTCATCAATGCTTGCTGGACTACTACTAAGAAAGAAGCACAGAGATAACCTATAAGCGTATAAGTTAATATATTGAGAGAGGCACCTTAGGGTGCCTTTTTCTTTTAACTAAATATAATCTTAATTCGTGAATACCGCCTGGAGGCTCCGGAATCGCCCCTAATCGTTTTTTATACGAAAGTCGATATATTTATCGTTTAGGAATAAAAATTGCTCTCCGGTTAAATCCAAGCGTTCCAGCACTATCTCTATATTTCAAGTAGCCTTTGATATTTTTAGTAAATATAAAAAGAGGAGATAGGAATGAGGTATCATATAAACCCTAAGACAGGACAGATAAGCGAATGTAGAGCTACAGGTAGGTGCCCTTTTGGAGAAGAGAATCATAGAGATACTCTAGAGGAAGCTCAATTATATGCTGATGAGATAAATGAGAAAATAGTAAAGGAAATAGAGAGGTGGTCCGCTCCACCGGACGCTGATATAATGTTTGATTCTCTAAAGACGACTGATAGTAGAAATAGATTCAAAGTAATGGGGTGCTTTGACCCTGAAAAGGTTGTTGACTATTATAAGACAGGCATAATACTTAATTATGACTGTACTAGAGATATGGCACTCAGACGGATGAAAGAACTAGAAATGTTCGGTATGGGGAATGAAATGGATGTTGTGCTTAAACCTCTAAGAAAGAAACTTTTGTATGGGGAGATAAAGCCTCCTGAGATAGTCCAGAAAGAACTTAATAAGATTCAAGCTCAGAGAATAGAAGAATGGAGAAAATCAATAGATAATATGCTTGTGAATATGAATGAGCAGAACTTTTTAGAATACTATGCTGATATGTACTCCAGAATGAGAGGAAAGACACCTCCACCACCATTAGCTAGAAATGAAACCTTAGACGGCTTTGAATATACATACTATGGAGAAAACGGAGTTACAGGTGTGTATGTCCCAACCGACCATCCTGACGATGAGCCAGACTTATTCCATATAAAGAGAGATGGCGAAATAATCAAAACATTTGAAGTAGAGTTTAATTGGCCTTGGAAAGTAAAAGAGAGAAAAGGAGTTTAGTAAGTGAACTATGCAGAGTTAAGAGAATATGATGTTACTAATGGTCCGGGCGTGAGAGTATCTTTGTTTGTATCGGGTTGCCATCTAGGTTGTAAAGGTTGCTTCAATGAAAAAGCACAGAGCTTTAGTTATGGTAAAAGATTCACTCAGAGTACACTTAATAAAATACTAAAGATAGCAGACTTAGATAGAATCTCAGGATTGAGTTTACTAGGTGGTGACCCTTTTGCTCCTGAGAATGTAGAGCAAGTCTATGAAATATGTAAATCATTTAAAGAGCAGAACCCAAAGAAAACTATATACTGTTGGACAGGGTACCTAATAGACGACTTAGTAAAGCGTACTGATGAATACACATTAAAGATATTAGAACTGATTGATACCTTAATAGACGGTCCTTTCGTCTTAGAAAAGAAAGATTTAAGACTAAGGCTTAGAGGTTCATCAAATCAAAGAATATTACATAAAAAGGATATAGCATTATGGTTAAAACACAAAGAGTAGCTAAAGAGATTGAAAGAAGGAAGTTAAGTATTTCCGTTGCAGATTGTAGTTTATATGGACTAGCTACATTTAAGTTATTGAGATTAATACATAGGGATGAGTTTGTCAAAACATCTTATGTAATAGTTAATCAAAGGGAGATTGTTAATACTTTAGGTGTAGACTCTAGTATATTTAATCTTGATAGTTATCTAAAGAGAACAGAAGAAATTGTTAAGAAACTACAAAAGAAGTCTAATACAGACTTAGCTGTAGTTGTGTATGGGTCGTTCCCTACAGCGACAATAGGTTTGATGTATAAAGGTAAGGTATTTTTAGAACGCTGTGGCGAATCATCAAATATGGACACATATAGAGAAGTAGTGCAGAATAAACTAATAGATTTTATAGATAAAGTAATTAATGAGTAGGCTGAATAAGCCTACTTTTTTCTTATGTATCTAGGAGGCTCCGGATTGAGCTAGGAACGATTTTTATGTAAGATTTGATATATTTATCGTTTAGGGATAAAAATCGCTTAGAAATGAAAAATAAGCTCTTTAATTCATTCAGTGATATTTCGTGTTTTTATTCAGTGATTTTCACCACTTTCATTCGTCATTTTTCACCAAAATTAAAATATTTGCTCTTCAGGCGAAAAATAAAAACCTTGAAAACCATCCCAACGCAAAATAGCCCCCTAGTCTTACAGTATTGTTTGAGCCTAAAAATGGTCATTTTTCTAAAAGGCGTACAAATCATCATTTTTTCTGAAAATGGTCCCAAAATCGAATCCACAGCATTTTTGAAGGACAAATACTTGAACAAAAAATAGATAAATACTTGAATAAAAATCCGTCAAATACTTTAATGGATTTTAAACATAAAAAGAGGAACCTATATAGGTTCCTCAATTTCAATAAATAACTATGTTATAAGGTTTAGTTTTCTTCTTTCTTAGACTTCTTAAGAGCAACAGCTAGTACTGATACTAGTAGTCCACCACCGATTGCGATTCCGCCAACTACGCTAGTAGCGATTGAGTTATCTCCTGTAGGTGGAACTTCTTTATCAAACTTAACTGTCTGACCTTCGTCGTTGATGTCTGTGTGCTGAGCAACAAGTAAGTCACCTTCATAGATTTGCTCAAATACAACAGTTGTCTTTCCTCTTAGTAGGCGTGCGTCAACATTGAACTCAAGTTCAACAATTTCTTTAGCCTGCTTAGGAGTGAACTTTTTCTCTGCTCTTACTTCTTTTCCGTTTACAAGTAAAGGCTTACCTGTTTCTTTGTCCATAAGAACTCCCTTTACTGTGTGTTCTCTACCGATAGCTAGTGCAGTATACTCTACTCTGTCTACGATAGTTACTACAGCCTTAGTTCCTTCAACAATCTTGTCGTTGTCACCCTTTTCTGTAGCAGTTGTATGAACAGTTGGCATTGGGTAGTTGAAAAAGTCTACTGACTGTACTCCGTCTACATCTTTTACAGTGAAAGTCATAGGTTCGCTTAGTCTTACATTGTATCCTTCAGGAACCACCCACTCTTTGATAGTGTACATCTTACCTACTTCAAGTCCCTTGATAGTAAAGCCTTCTTTATCAGATGATGTCCATCTTGCTAGTTCCTTACTATGTTCGTCAACTAATGTTAGCTCTGCTCCCTTTAGTCTTTCTTTTGTTACAAGGTCTCTCTTGCTTATATCTAGAACAGTAGCCTGTTCTTCTGATACAACTTTGTAAGTAAACTCAGGAGTATTTATTTCCTTAATCTTTGCTTCGATTAGTTTTGCTTCTTTGTCTACTTTGTATCCTACTGAGGCAATTCTTTCAACAACTTTGTAAAGTCCTGGCTTTAGTCCAGCTAGTGAACCGATACCGTCCTTATCAGTCTTAATCTCTCCGACTTTTTCCTCAACACCTTCTGTTACTTTGAATACATCGTAGATAGCGCCTTCAAGTGTTCCGTTTACAACAGGTTTATTCTGCTTAGTTTCCTTGTCAACTTTATCTACTTTAACCTTAACTGTCTGAGGTTTCTCAATGTCTGTAACATCTTTCATTACCATAACATTGTCTGTTTCTGAATCCTTAGTTACTGTCTGTACTGATACATAGCCAGGCGTCTTAGCGAATCCCTTAGGAGCCTTAGTTTCCTCGATAGTGTATGTTCCATATAAGCCTACAGCTTTGCCTTTTTCATCTTTGAATAGTTCATCTCCAGCTATCTTATATTTATCCTTTAGTTCGATGATACCATCTTTATCAGCCTTGAAAGTCCAAGTTCTGTATGGAGTTAGTCCGCTAAAGTCTGAATCTTTAGTAAATGCTGAACCATCTGCATTAGCAAGCTCTTTGTAGTATTTTACAGTATACTCTGCACCAGCTACGGATAAGCTCTTATCAGCATCCTCAGAAGCTTTCTTCTGTAGTTTTAATGATAGTGGGTCGAACAGTGGAGTATCTGCCACTTCAAGCTTTGTAGTCTGCCCGTTAGTTATAGTTACAGTATGTGTACTAGGGTCTAAAGAGTATCCGTTAGGAGCCTTAGTTTCTTTGACATAATAAGTACCTGCGTTTAGAGTTACTGAGTTAGCTGTACCATCTGCCTTAGTAACAAGTGTGGCAACTGTGTCGCTCATATCTGGCTTAGATGATACCTGATATGTTGCTCCTGCTAGTGAGTAGTTCTCCGGACAGTGCTTTGTTAGTTCTTCATTGTTAGCAGTTTTCTTAGTAAGCTCAAGCTGTCCACCATAAGTTACTGAGAATCTAGCAGTTACCTGACCTTTACCTCTGTTTACATCGAAACCATCGTTAGGTCCTACATAAACATAACCTTCTCCCTGTGCGGAATCTGCATTAGCGGCCGCCCAAGCGTCTGCCTGTGCCTTAATTCCAGCGAAAGCTCCTGAGCCAGTTCCAGTGTAGTTATAATCTGTTAGTGTGTAGTATGTTCTGCTTGACATCTGTAACCATACCCATACCTGGCCTATTGCTATCTTAGTAGCATTATCAGATATACCAGAACGATTCATAATAAAGTCAATACCACTAGCTATATAGTTTACATCTCTCTGTGTCATACTTGTTACATAGCTGAGTATAGGGAGCACCTGCTTCTCATCTTGAATTAAAGGTGAGTGAGGGTTTAGGCACCAAATGTTCTCTGATGAATCACTGGCAGCGTGAGCATTTACATTGGTCTCCGATGTTACAGTGTAAGCACCGTATGTTCCTGACGCATTAAAGTATCCACCAGTAGTCCCTGATGTTCTTACAGTGGCAGCATTAGCTGTCATTGGTAGCAAGCTCATTACCATAGCAAGAGAACACATTAAAATCTTTTTGAGTGTTTTTCTCATATAGTTTTATCTCCTTTGATTAGTATTTCGTGTATTAGTTCTTAACCTTTACACATAGTTATATTTTGATGTGTAGAATATCATTAAAAGTGCTTTTAAACAAAAAAAGAAGGCTCTAAGCCTTCATTTGAGTTAAATATAAGATAGCTAATATAGTGTAAGCTAAGGTAACGAAAAATACAATCAATACTATGTATACTATAGGAGTACTTGTAGAGTTATCTGTAGCCATTTGTACTCTGATAAAACTATTATAAGTACTCTCATCAAGTTGTTCCAGAGATAGCTTATTCTTAGAATACTTGCTATTGTACTCGCTTATAAGGTTCTTAATTTCAGGCAAGTCGCCAAGAGTAAAACTGTACTCTTTATATTTAGGTGAATCGCCATCTAAGTCTAGTTTCTTATAAGTTACCTTATCAACTTTAGATAAGTCTATATATTCTTTAAGGTCTGTAAAACCGTGTGACCCTTTTACCATAATCGCTTCAATATCTAACTTGTTATTTTCAGGTTCAAGAATACTCTTTTGGTCATCTTGTTCGCCGAATGTATTAACAATGGAAGAATCAGTAGTTACTAGATTATAGATACCTATTAGCTTATTAGTCTTAGAATCTCTTAGAGTTATAATCGCTCTTTTATCTTTGTTCTTTATAATCTTAATATCCTTAGAGTTTTCTGATAGTCTATTCATCTTTTCTGGATTAACAAAGATTGTCCCAAAACTCTTATTATCTGCAATTTGATTTGTTATTTGAGTAAGAGGTCCAGTATAGTTATAAGATAACTGATTGCCCTCATATACTTTAATCATATCCTGATTTACATAGCGTTCTAGTTGGATGTTTTTAAGTGCTGGATATAGCACTTTGTAACCAAATATAGCAAATATTGATACTACAAATAGTATAGCTAAGGAGCCTACTAATCTTTTATGCGGTATTTCTTTCATAGGTGAATCTTATCTCCTTTCATAAATATATGTAAAACATATACACAAGTAAGGACAAGGATTGCTCCAACTATTGGGGTTACAAAATCTGACAATGTAATGGGCAACCTATTACCATATTTTATTTTGTGTGAATCTACAAACTTATCGTATTCGCTTTTATTGATTTTTTCAAAAGTTAATACAGTGTTTGAGTACTTCCCATTATATGCTTTAACAAGCTCATCAATGTTAAAATATTTCTCAACAGGCACTTCAATCTTCTCGGTCGTCTTAGATGGCGCACCTGTAATATTACTAATAACATCATCATCAGTTATCTTGATAGACTTAACATTTGTTAGTAGCACTCTTTCTCGTGTTTCTAACTCGCCTATAGGCTCATAAATAGCTAGTAGCTTGTTAGTATTCTTATCTCTGATAGTTAGTACTCTAAAACTCCCTTTGTTAAATGTTATGTTGCCATTTAGGTATGTAGTCGTACATCTAAGTTGTACTGTATAGTACTTTAGATTACTAGAATAACTCTCCTCAATACTCTCCAAGCCATACATTTCGTTTGCTTTTACACTCTCATTGATAGCAAGAATATGCTTCGATGTGGTAAAAGCAAATAAAAGGAAAAAAGTTACAAGTGTCATAACGGCAACTATAAGAAATATTTTGTTTGCTTTATATTCTCTATTATCCACGGTTAACTCCTTATATATTATTCAGATAAAGTATACTGTGCCCATAGGTTTGAGATTGTATTTACCTTATCTGAGTAATCTCTACCCATTTCATTGAGCCAAATGTTTACTTCATCGTCAAAGTCATAGTCAAAGCAGTTTTCGTATAGACAATCCATACAGAAACCTTCAACGGACAAACCTTCTTCGGTAGCCTCCTGAACACATTCCATAATCTCTTCAGGAATATCTATCTCGCCATAGATGTTTACATAAATCTGAGCAATCTCTTTAGCGTCAGGCTGAGTTGACTTTATATAGTTTAGTTGCTCTTTCTCAAAGACTTCATAATCCTCTATAGAATCAAACTCTAGTCTTATCCACTGATGAACCAACTCAGGAAGAGCTAATCCATTATTGATTGATTTATTTATAATATTCTTTAGCATATTAAGCTCCTCTTTATTGCTGATTAAATCTGTCTTTTAAAATAATACATTTGTATGTGTGTGACAGTATCTTCATCATCTATATTTATAATAAGTCTATAATCAGTGTAATGATTCCCATCAGGTAGACTTCTATAACTTAAAATGATAACATTTCCCGGACCGTTACTTTTACGACTTAGAGCCTTAATCTCTTTAGTTACTTTGTCGCTTTCTTCTAGCTCCACTATTGGGGCAATATCCGTTAGTGCTTTAGCAACCGTCTTACTATCAATAAAATTGCTAACAGTTGGAATGAACCTTATAATTGTAGTTTCTAGCCCTATCTTTGAGGTAGGCAGCCATTTTGTCTACGCTGTCTTTAAGTTCACTCTCTATCATAACCTCTCTAGCTCTTACAACTCTTTTTAATTCTTCTATGTCTTTATTTCTCTCATCGTAACGCTTTAAGGCATCCTTCATTCTTCTATCAACATACTTTTCATATTTTTATCTCTTTCTTTTCTGTGAGAGTACATCTTCATCCTCTCGCTCTCCGTTGAAGATAAAGTGCTTATCTCTTGCTTATGATTTAATTATATACCATATAAAAATATAATGCAATACTTTTTAATAAAAAAGGAGTGTAGATTTAACTACACTCTTTTATTTAAGGTAAGTTGCAAAAGATTTTCAGTGTATATAGAATAAATTAAAGTATTCTCTTCTGAACATTTGCCTTCAATACGGATAGCTTTTAATAGTTGTGTAACCTCAGTTAAAACTCTCTGAGAATACTTCCTCTTAATGTGAGATAACAACCTTTTATCTATCATTGTGTCTTCGTTTACAGAAACACATATAGCCTGTCCTCTTCCACGATAGAATGTTATATTTAGTTCACTTGAACCAAAATTATGATAGTTAATACAGTCTGAATCTTTTTTAATAATTCCAGACTTTATAAAAGCATACTCAAAAGAACTACTCTGTACAGTTGTGTCTATAATTCCCTTGGAGTAACGGACAGAAGATTTACAAATGTCTGAATCTTTAATTGTCGAACTTTTTATTTCTGACATTATTATGTTTGCTTTTTCTAGTATAGCTGGGGCTGTTGCTGGAGTGGAAGGCACATTTATACTAGACTTTGATACAAAGACCTTGCCTCTAGTGATTAATACTTTACAAGTTGAATCTTGTATGATTGTATCATTATCAATCTTGGACTCATATATATAGCTGGCTGAGATTACTGAGTTGCCTTTAATAACGGAACCTACTATTTTCCCGCCCTTGTTAATGAAAGCATTGTCTTTGATAACGGAATTGCTTGCTATTACCGAGCCTAGAACCGCTCCATTATCGTTAATGATTGAGCTATTTTCAACCTTAGCTTGTTCATATACTTTAGCATTACCTTTGACAATAGAACATCCTGTTACTTTAGCTCTATTGTATACTTTTGCGTTATCAGTAATATGGGAACAATCTTCGATTGTAGTAGAATCAAGAACCTGAGCCTCTCCGTCTACTTTAGATTTGTCCCTAACTATTGCATTATTACGAATCTGAGCATTTCCTTCAATTACAGCTCCATCATACACTTTAGCTTCATCGTATATCCAGCAGTCACCTTCTTGGCTAAGGTTCGACTCACCTTGAATAAGCCCGCCAAAGTCCCCAGCTTTCACATCGCCAAAATCTTTAGTTGCTCTAATTCTATGTAGTAGTACTTTTATATAGCGTCCTGTTTCTGGATTGCGTGCTTCGACTTCTATGTCTGTAGGGAACATCATATACTTCATATTTTATCTCCTCTATAAACTCTTAAATATTTTTACTCAATTATATACTAAGTATGCTAATAAGTCAACATATTTTATTTGTATATATTTTGCATAAAAGTATACTTTTACAAACCGGATTTATACATTTCGTTTTGCCGGTGCTCCGGTTTCTATCAAATTACCCAACCGGCAATCAATTGTTGAAAAATCAACAACTAAAAACTCCCTATGATAAACTAACTCAGTTCCCATTATAGAATAAATATGCATTTTTGTGTATAATCTTATATTGTGGAGTCTAGCCTTATTTTAATCTCATATAGCTCTTTTAGTGTGTCTTTTTTTATAATTTAGGAGTCTAGTCTTATCTAGTTCACTCCGATTCTATTTTCCCCTAATAGTATACTAGAGTTACACTTATGTCGGATGCTCCGTTACTGATTCATTATTTATATTTGAGTCTAACCTTATTCTAAATAAGTCTTAGTCATACATAGCTCTAGGAGGATCCGGATTCGCCCCTAATCGTTTTTTACATCAAAGTCAATATATTTATCGTTTATCAAAACAAAGTCGCTTAAAAGCAGAATAAAAGCTATCCACAATAGATAGCTTATTTTCTATTCCCCGTGTTTAAGGAGATACTTGTTGTTGATTACTTTGAATGAAAATCTAGTGTCTTTCCACTTTCTTAGCTTTCTCAGTTCATCTGTAAAAGCTTTTTCATTTGTAGGTCTAATTACTATTCCCTCTCTTTGACCGGCTCCATCATAGTTTCCGTTAGAAAACTCTTGTAGTTCGTCTAGAGTGTAGTTGAATGAATCTCCTACTTCAAGCACTTTAACTGACTTGATAACATCTGATAGGTTGTACTTCTTAAGTATGCTATCCCAATCTTCAAAAGCGTATCTCTCGTTTGTCTCAGGATTGATAATATTAAAGAATCTCCAATCAAGTTTACTCATTTTCAGTCTATTCTTCTGAATACCGGGGCCATATATCTCACCTTGAAAAGCGATACCAACTCCCTTGAGTTCGCTTAGCTTATCTATGATACCCATAGTTCTTAGTGTAATCCAAATCTCATTCTTACCATCAAGTACTTCCTGATTTCTTGAGAATACTCTGATAGTATCATCAGTTTCCTTAGAGATTGTAAGGCTACTACCATCAATCTTTTCTGTGATGTAGTAAGGATGTCCTTGTAGTAGGTCGATGTATCTTTCATCAGATTGCGCCCTTATTTCATCTGTCTTAGAGATAACAGGGTGGAACTTAGACACGGTCTGTCCATTACTATCAATGATTTCAAACAAGCGTACTCCTAGTAGTTCTGTAACATCTGTGCCAACTTCAAGTTTACTTAGATTGTGTTCAGGATATGCACTTAGAGGCATTAGCAATCCTTGTGAGATTTGGCCTCTTAGCTTAATTGTCTTTAGTCTTAGTCCTTCACCGAGGATTGGTATATTTCTTAGGCAAGCTTTCTCAAGGAACTCATATCTTGGTTCCCTTGGAAGATAGCTATCAATCTCAAAGTAAACTACTTTATCGCTTACTTTGTATTCGTTCTTCTTGATTACGACTTCCCAACCCATTACTTTTGCGACTTCGATTGCGTCTGCATCGGGTATAGGCTGAATGTCTTTAATTGTCTGAATAGTTGCAAGTTTTCTATTTTGATTTGGCATTATCTTATCTCCTTTATTGTTAAATCATTTCTGATTAGTAGATTTCTTCTTAGTTCGCTAAACTCTCCTTTAAATGAAAGGAGTTCTCTGAATAGCTCCCTATCTGCATTATAAATCTTTATTGCATTATCAGTCTTAGGTGACTTCACTGTGATTATATTTCCGTTTATTGTAATATTCGCTAACATTTTTCATACCTCTGTTTCATTTGATAAGTTAATTATACTTTGATTAGTTAGCTTTGTCAATGCTTATTTAAAAAATAAAAAGGCACTTATAGTTAAGCACCTTTACTTGTTTAGTTATGATTCGCAAAGTGGCATTCCGCCAATTCGATTAGCAATAGCAACTCCTTTATTATATTATCTTTTGTTTTCTCTAAGACTTGTTTTTTAAAGTTATCTAAGGAGCCAAAATAATATTTACTACGAATCACAATCTCATCATTTGACTTGTGGAAAGTAATGCCATCTTTAGTTACTCCTTGAATAGTAATATAATCAGTAGTATATCTTATTATAGCATTCCCACCTATTTGAGTTACGCTTTTTATATTTGCTGTTCCTGTTATTTGAGCATTTCCGAAGATGTATGCTTCGCCACCAATTGTAGCTTCTCCCTCTATCTTAGCATTATCTCCAATTCTTGCATTCCCATATACACAAGTCTTACCAGTAACAATCGCTTTATCTGTTACGATTGCCCCATCTTTTACTCTAGCGTAGCCATAAACCTTAGCCATTATAGATACTGTGGCATTCCTATAAATAATCGCCCTACCGCATACTTTTGCTTCATCTAGTATTTGTGCGTTCATATCTACAATAGCATAGTCAAAGACTTGTGCATTATTACATACAGTACTATCTCCTAGTATCATAGCATTTCCATAAACCTTAGCATTGTCATACACCCAACAGTTACCTGCTGTAGCAAGATTTTTCTTGCTTTCTATGTAGCCACCTAAATCGCCTTTTTGAACATTAGCAAAACTTGTTAATGCTTTGATTCTATGCAATGTCCTGCCTGCAACCTCTATTGTATCATCTGTAAGCTCGTATAATTTCATTGTTACTTCTTTATATATTAATCTTGTTCAATAGTCTTTTGATATAACATTGACTTAAAAGCAGCCTCCAACTCTGGATTCAAGCTGTCTTTAGTTTTCTCAAGGCACTTATCATATACTCTGTAAGCATAGTTATCTGTGTTACTTGGAAAATCGCCTGTATTGCTATTTGTATTAAATAAATCAAACATACTTATCTCCTCTTTACTCCAATAGCGGAAACGACTTCATCAATAAACATAGTCAACTCGAACCCTAGGTCACCTACTGGTTGAGCAACAAGCAACTCTCCGCATTCCTCTAGTAAATACTCAGCTTTGATAGTATCGCCTAATCTGTTTGTACACTCAACAACCTCATATTCCTTTAGTAAACTCTTAATTTCTTCACTATTCACTTAAGTACCTCCTCACTTATATGTCTATTATACATTAACTGATTAATTATTGCAAGCTTTTTGTCTAAGTGTAAAAAGGTTCCTTTTATATGGTTAAAAAGGATTGACTTTATATAATAACTGAGATATAATCATTATATAAGTTAAATGAGTGTATGAGTGAGGTATGAGATGGTAAAGTATGAAATGTTAAAGAACGATACAAGAGTAGTAGACGGAGTTACTGTATATAGAATTATTGCACTTAAGGACTTTGGAGATGTGAAGAAAGGTGACTTAGGTGGCTATATAGAATATTATACTAATCTTAGTTTCCACGATGATTGCTGGATATATGATAATGCCGTTGTCTTAGGTTGCTCCACAGTCGAACAATCAGCTACTGTTAGAGATAACGCAGTTATTAAAGGTAAGGCTTACTTAGCTAATGATTGCACAGTCTCAGGAAACACTGTTATTGATGGAAACATTATAGTAGGAGATTTTGTAGAGATTTCTGAGAATGTGGTTATTACAGGTCGTGCAATGATTATTGATGAGGCTACTATAAAAGGTAACACAAAGATAAAAGGTGGAGATAAGGCACTTGAAACAGTTATCGGTGGAAATGTGAGTATCCTAGGAGATGATAATGAGATTTCAGGAGATATATCTTTAAAGGGAGATTTAACTATTGCTGGTGGTGCCCGTATAACAGGAAAGAGTGATTATCAGCATATTACGGGAGTATTTAATGGCGAAGGTTGCATAACAAAGTATACATCAAAAGATGGCTTTAGATTTGTTACAAGAGAAAAAATGCAGGAAGATGGTTTAGAGGTTGGTTCCACTTCTTGGGAAGAGTCAACAGCTCCAAAAGTAAAAGAATCAGTTTACTCTATGATTAAAGCTTTTGAGTTGTTGTCATAAAGAGATTAGTGGGGAGTCCGATTTAAGACTCTCTCTTTTTAATTTGATAGCCTAGTAGAGATAAGCTTTAAAATAGCTTTTAAGAGAGTTTTATATAATAAATGATAAATACATCAAGACTTATATAAAAGTCGCTTAGAAATGAATCCGGAGCCTCCTAGAGCTATATATGACTAATACCTACTTAAATAAAGAAAAATAAAAAACAAAAAACCGTCCCAACGCAAAATAGCCCCCTAGTCTTACAGTATTGTTTGAGCCTAAAAATGGTCATTTTTCTAAAAGGCGTACAAATCATCATTTTTTCTGAAAATGGTCCCAAAATCGAATCCACAGCATTTTTATATTATATATAAAGGTAAAATATTAGTAAGTTGAATCAAAGAAAAATATTAGAAAGAGGATAAAATGAGTATTGTTGAAGATTACAAAAGAAGATTAAAGCTTTTCGCATTAACTATAATATTTATCGCTCTATCATTTTTTATAAATACTCTATTACTATTCATAGTACCTTTAAAAGACAATCTCGGAGCTAGTGCATACTGTTGGCTAATAATTTGGCTACTAAGTGGAATCTCTATATATCCACTTATCCTAATTTATAAGCATTGTGAATCAAAGTGCATTAATAAATTAAAAGATAATTTAAGTAAGTTATCTAAAGGTAGTGATGAGTATAATATTCTAGAGGATGGAATCTATGAAATAGAAAGTCACCAATTCCTTGAATAGATACTGATAAATGAATATTAAATAAAAAGAAGGAGAATAGGTTTGTTGCCTACTCTCCTTTATTATATACTGTTTAAATAGTCTTAGGAGGCTCCGGATTCGCCTCCAGTCGATTTTTATACCCAAGTTGATACTTAATATTAATAGACTAAATCTCCGCTAAAAACAGATATTTTAGTAACTTCAGGTAGGGGTGGCTGAGTTTCTATCTCAAGCTGGACAAACCTTTTCCTATTACTTATCTCTATTATAGTACGGTTGCTTTTTCTTATTATATTACGGGATATATATTTCGGCTTTGTATGATTAAGTGCATTAGGTAGTTCACTCTCTATTTTTAAATTAAGTAAATCTAGACTTAGGATAAACTCTAAGTCTTTAGCGAATCTATTATAGTCTGTTCCGATTTCTAGCTTGCTTATAAATACTTTAACTCCTTCGTCTTTAGCGGACTTGATTAGTTCTTCTTTAAGGCTTACCAAATCATCTGATAGCTTATTTAAGGAACTTTTTATTCCTGTTAGTTTATTCTGATAATTTTCCATTTTGCTTATCCTCTTACCCTGCGTTCTATGTGAGCAATAATATTATCTTCATCAATTGTAATTTCCAAAGAATCTCTCATTAACCCATCTATGTAGTATACTACTGTTCTTGCTCTATAATAGTCTAATTTTTTAAGAGTTGTGGTAGGAATCTTTACTCCTACATCCAAATCTTCTAAACCTACTGATGTGAGTAGTTTTGCATACTTTACAGTTGGTCTTTTATCAAGCATTGGTTTAATGAACTCTCTTACACTTGCATTTTCTGAATATTCTAAGATACACTCTAAAGCTTTGTGTATTCCATTATCTTCTTCTCGGTGAGCTTTATCCTTTAAATCATACACGGCTTTCTCTATTCTTTTCTTTTCATCTAGCAATAAATTAGCTTTTCTTCTTAGTTCTTTCTGTTTTTCTAAGTACTCTTTTAGTATTTCTTTAGCTACTAACATTTCTAAACTCTTACTCCTATCTGAGAATACATCTTCATCCTCTCGCTCTCCGTTGAAGATAAAGTGCTTATCTCTTGCTTATGATTTAATTATATACCATATAAAAATATAATGCAATACTTTTTAATAAAAAAGGAGTGTAGATTTAGCTACACTCTTTTAAAAATATTCTTAATTTTATCTATAATCATACAAAAGCCGTCAAGAGCGGGGAAAAAATATTTTTCACGCATTAGTATTCCTAACAATATAATAGTTATGAAGATAAAAATAGTCATTGCGATGGACATTTTGATACCATTATGTAGTGTATGCGTCTTTTCGTAAGATAACACTGTATCAGTATACTTTGAGTTATATTCTTTAATAGTCTTATTGATGTTGTAATAGTTTTCTACTGTAATTCCTTTACACTTAGGGTTAGTTAATGAATCTTGACCCTTATCTAGAGTTAATATCTTAGATACTTTAGATATAGAATCTCCCTTTTTATCTACTGGCAAATAGCTTGCTAATAGCTCCTTTGTTTTCTTGTCTCTGATTACAAAAGACTTAGCCTTACCTTTTTCGATTTTAGTGTATGAATCAGAATCAGATTTTACGATTACATCTATACCCTTATATCCGTTTAGATAGCCTTTCTCTATCTGAGTTAAGGTAGAATCTGTTTTACTGTATATCTTTTCTGTATCAACCTTTACCGTAATTACTGCGACAATACTAGCTATCCACATTACGACAACTGCCGTAAATATTAAAGACATTCTTATTTCTCGATGTTTTATCATATTTCACTCCTTAACAGTGTACTTCAACTTTAACTGCCCACTTGTATGTAAAATCTTTACATCTTCTCTTTAGTTCTAGTTCTTCAATCTTGGCTTTTGTTTCATCAAACTTAATGTTTAGCTTAGCTATCTTATCAGCCTTAGTCTTAGGTGTGATGTCCTTATGACAGTGCTGACATCTATATGTAAAGCGTAAAGGAGTTCTCTCTCCACAGATAGGACAAGTCATACTCTTAGTAGTTGGCTTACCTAGTTCAATAATCTGATTAGCAAGCTCCGGAATCTTCTTCTCAAGGTTTTCCTGTGTCTTAGTTTTCTTCTTGAGTTTCCAGTCCTTAAACTGTACCGCTCTATCATCATAATTGCCTGTGAATCTCTCTAGATACTTTTCAGCCTCTTCAAAAGAATCAAAATATATATCCTTAATGGTCATCTGAGATGGACAGTATCTGTCGCTACCCTCTTGTCTGTCACCGTTGTAATATGCGAACTCCTCTGCAAAAGGAATGATTTCTTTTCTCTTGTTTACTACTCCGATTTCTACTGCGTGTCCCATTTCTTTACCTCTCAATGTTTAACACTTTATCTTATGTACTCATTATATCTAAAGAGAATACTAGTGTCAATAGTTTTTATCAAATATTTTCGTTATATTTAATTTAATAATTATCTGAATCTTTTAAATATTCTAATGCAAATATTTTTGCACCTAGTACAAATAAAAAAGACTATTATTGCTAATAGTCTACTTTCCTACATATTTAGGAGCCTCAGCTCCATAAGTATTATACATTTTCTCAAATCTCTTTTCAGCGTAAGCCTTCTTAGCAGCCTCTCTGTATTTCTTGTTATCTCTGTATACTTTCTTATATTCAAAATGCTTTTGTACAGGTTTTCTCCAACATAGGAACACGATTACTCCTAGTGTTAGAGTTTCTCTGATAGCTACTATACCATTAAAGTCCATTAATAGCACGATAGCAAATAGCAATGTCATTAAACACTTAAAACTTAAACTTATCATCAATCCTAAAACCTTTATCATTTCTTTTACCTCTTCAAATCTTTTCTTAACTTAAGTTTATTATAAGATAGTTGTAAAGGCTTGTCAATAGTTTTTAATAAAAAGTTTTTTGTAAAAGAAAAAGCGTATAGTTTGACTATACACTTTTAATAGACTCCCAAACTAACTCGCTTAAGTAGGTCCCGTTGATAGGGACTCCCTCTAGTACTGTGTCAGTTCTGTTAAAGTACATATTATTCTTAATTAAATTGTAGAACCCGTTTAGGGTATAGGTTTGTTCTGATGATGTGATTAAGTATCCTCCATCAGTGTCAGTATATACAGTAAACCCACTAATAGGTTCCTCAGGAGTAACAAATGTGCCGAATGAGTTATTGCTTGTGATGTAACCATTAACTATATATGGAACCTTAGTTAGTGAAATGTTTTCACCACTACTTACTATAAAGCTCTCTATGATAGTTGAATCTTGAATCGTCTTTATGCCATTTATTATAGAATCTGTAATATTTGATTTTAGAATCTCTGTATCTTGTATAGATGTATAACCTTTAACAGTTGACTTTTTCATCTGTACTGTATACAGTGATGTAAAATCTTCTATTGTTACATTCTCTAGTTCCGAATTACTAATAAAACTATCTCCCACAATAGTTGATTTATAGCTTACTCTTGAATTAAATATGCTACAATCGCCATCAATGGTAGAATCATCTAAAATATGACTATTACAGATTACTGAGTACCCTTTTACTCTTCCTCCTAAGTAGACAACAGAATCTCCATATACGCAAGCATTGTCGTATACCCAAGAAGCTCTTACCTTATTATTCTCAGCATAGTATGAATACCAACCCGGGTCAAGTACGCTATAGTATACTTTTAGATTGTCCTCTTTTTCTATGTAGCCACCTAGTTGACCTGCTTTTATATCATCAAAATCTACAAGTGCTTTAATTCTATATACAGTAACTCCATTGATTATTTTATAATTATCTTTAAGTAGTTCAAAATATTTCTTACTTTTAAACATAAATACTCCTTGTGTACTTGTTGTTAATTAAAATCTTTTGTCTATTTATTATACTATATATAACAGGGAAAGTAAATAGAAAAAGCTAAAATAATAAATGTATAAAAGTGCGATTTTTCAAACCAGAATTATACATCCAGCTTTACCGGTGCTCCGGCGTCTACCAAATCTCTCAACCGGCAACCAATCGTTGAAAAATCAATGAACAAAAAATAAAATCTAAATGAGTAAGTTATTTTGAGTGATGTATGAATATACATTTTAGTGAATAAATATATAGATTTCATTTTAAAAAAAAGAGCATACAAAATAAGTATGCTCCTTATAGGTTAATTGGTTATCCATTCTGAGTGAGGCAGAGATTCAATCCACTTACAGAATACTCTCCACTCCTCTAGTCTATGATTATGTCTTTGCTTATACATAGTCTTTAGTTGTAAATAATTAGTTGTGATTCCAGCAGTAAGTAAGAATCCAGCAGGATTGTTATATAAAACCTCTAAGTATTTTTCCTTAGCTTTATCAGATGTCTTGTCCTCTATTGTGTTGTATTCAGCAACCTTCTCTTTCATTATGTCTATGATTCTCTTATCAGTATACTTATAATAAGCCTCATCCAAATTAAATCTTGTGATTCTGTGCATAGTAGACTGAGAGGAGATTATATCAGCAAAGTGGTATCTCTGAAACTCTGGCCAAAACTTTAGTGTCGCAGTTAAATCAAATTGAACTATTACTCCACAGAGGAAGTTATTATGAGCAGAGCCTGGCTCTGTCTTAGCTAGAGAGTTAGTAACTGGAATAATCTCCTCAGTACACTTATTTGTATCTGTTGCCATAGGAAACTTAGCTACTCTAACAGCATTCTCTAAACCGTAAACTTTTACATTGTTAATCATTTTCTAGGGTTCTCCTTTTGTTTTTCATTCTGAATTAATATCAAGTATGAGAATGGTAAAATATACTTAGATGTCAACTTTAATAAGTTAAATATTTAGAAAGGTTAAATTATATGAGAGCTATTATAGTAAGTAGACCTATAAGTAAAAAATATGTAATCAAGCAAGTAATTATTATAATTGCATTGTTAGTTTTAATATTTATTATATCTCAATTAATAAATAAAAATAAAATAATTTCTTATTATATACCAACTCCAAATGGTTCTACACTCGCAAGAATAGAAAATGCCTACATTGGTGGCAAAATTAACGGGGTTATTGAGGTTAATAAAATAAATAATAAGGTTAGCTATAATGAAGAATATACTAAAAAAGGCTCAACAAGATACTTTGTTATAAGAGATAGTAAAACTAAAGATATATTAGCTATTTACAAACCTTGTTTTAATAGAGGGAATATTTCAAAAGATGTAACTTACAGTGTTTTAGATAAGGCTCCAAGAGAGCTAACTGAGATTACATATACAAATATTAAGGCAGAGGACTATTATGATATAAATAAGACTATAAAAGAATATAACTCAAAATATAAAAAGTCTGTTTTGTCGTATGAAAGTGGAATAACATATCCTGATGTAGGGATTATTTGTTTGTGTGCTTTTATGTTATGTAGTGTTGTATTTTTTATAAAGACAGTTAAATTAATAGGCTATTTATTTTTAAGATTCTAGGCTGTCCATAGACAGCCCATTTTCATTTTTAAGAGTGTTTTACTTAGTAAACGATGGATATATCAAGTCTAAGATAAAAAACGATTAGGGACGAATCCGGAGCCTCCTAGAGCTATGTATGATTAAAGTATGCTCAGATTAAGAAAAATTAAAATCTAAAAACCATCCCAACGCAAAATAGCCCCCTAGTCTTACAGTATTGTTTGAGCCTAAAAATGGTTATTTTGCAAAAGGTGTACATTTCATCATTTTTATTGAAAACGGTCCCAAAATCGAATCCACAGCATTTTGAGTTGAGATATAATTATAAGTATGCTATCAAAGAAAATAGAATCAGAATCAGAGTGAATTAGTAATAGGTGTAACCTCTAATAATAGTGTGCAACAACTCTAGGGAACTATATAAGACAAATTGAAATAAGGATAGGTTCCAATATGAATAGTGAATCAGAAAACGAAGCCTCCTAAATCGTAGCTATATAAGTATGCACAAAAATGTATATTTATTTAATACTAAAAATCAGAGAGTTTTTCGTAGGGAGTATTTAGTTATTGATTTTTCAA
>ENA-OWLC01000033-OWLC01000033.1-metagenome-genome-assembly--contig:-NODE-33-length-33820-cov-5.105997_pt1 | contig 33820 bp, 27 predicted proteins | sample MGYA00245344_ERZ651092 | MGnify/ENA primary metagenome ERZ651092 (study PRJEB26857, sample SAMEA4031755) | metagenome | biome: human; feature: oral; material: saliva | place: Philippines | collected 2014 | study... | reverse complement strand
ACAACAGACCACTAGGACATGTCAAATATGCATTAAATTAATTCCGCCAACAAGTGTATAATGATAAAAAGAAGTGTTTTTTGCAAAAAACACTTCAAAAATTTTGGTTAATTAAAATAATTTCCCTAAAATTGCATTTAGAAATACAGTTCAAACGTTCTGTTTTAAGTCTAGTATAATGAAATTTTGGAACATCTAAATAGGTAAAGAAAGTACAAAGTAAAAGAAATATTATCCTATACGAATCGTTAAGTCTATTTCTTCTATTAGAAGTCTCTATCTTGGATTGTCATAAAAAAGTGCCTTAAGTAGCCAGCTATCAGTCTCTGAATTAAAAAATCAGATAGACACAATATATTATTCATTAACCAAATAAAATTATGATGGAAAAAAGCAGTATTTATCAATGGAGTGTTGGCTCACTCTCTCTAATTCCCCTATTGCTAACGAGGAAATAGAAGAAGTATATTGGGGAATGTGGAGGAAATCCCTAAAGGGTTTGTTCCATTGTATAGAGAAAGATACTTTTAGTTTATTTACAATCTAAAATTATAATCATGAAACGAATATTACTTTTTTTATTACCTTTTGTGTTGAGCTATTCACAAAAGATGTGGGGACAAGCCTCTTTCTTTGATGCTAATGTGAGCAAGTGTGGAGAGCTGGAGCGAGTCTTGGGTGAGAAATGGGACAAGATAGATTCGCTGGTCGTGCACGGTCCGATTAATGAAGACGATTTCAAAATCATGTGGAAATGTAGTTTTGAGGGAAAACTCACGGTGTTGAACTTGGAGGATACTCAGATCGAAGGACGAAAAATTCCAGATTGTGCACTATTTAACTATGAAAAACAGGATGCAACGATTTCTGTGCATTTGAATATTAGAAAAATTATCCTTCCTGACAATCTTGAGGAAATCGGCAAATATGCTTTTATGAAGATGAAATTAGAAGAGATAAATTTTCCACAAAATCTTAGAAAAATAGGACGAGCTGCTTTTGGCAATTGCCATTGGTTCAAGACCAATCCCGTGATACCTGAAGGGGTGACAGAACTTCCTGCTAGATGTTTTATGAATTGCCAATGTTTTGACAAAGTAACATTGCCAACTTCACTGAAAATTATTTCGGATGACTGTTTCTATAATACAAGAGTAGCTGAAGTTAATTTCCCTGAAGGCTTGGACAGTATTGGTAATGGTGCATTTTATGCCTCTGATTTGAAGATAGCAGACTTGCCTAATTCTATAACTAAAATTGCATCACTCACTTTCTCTATGTGTGACAGATTGCGTTATATACATATTCCTGAAAATGGATATATTGATTATATTCCAAATTATTTTGCAGCCTATGATGACTCTTTAGAGAGAGTTGATATTCCTAATACTATAAAAAAAGTCGGAACTTGTGCTTTTGATTCAAATCGCATGCTTAAAGACATTAAACTACCAAATGGTTTGACATACATAGGACAAAATGCCTTTTATAAATGTGCATTTGACTCAATTGTTTTTCCAGTCTCACTTGAGTATTTAGGTGGAGGAAGTGGTGCATATTGGGAACACATAAAGAAGATATATTCTCTTGCCCCCACCCCCCCTTATTGTGCAGAGGACTTAATAAACCGAGGAAAGGGACCATTTCACGGATATACGCCGAACGATATTCCTCTCTACGTTCCCATCGGTTCAGGCGAAAAGTATCGTGAGGCTTTCGGTTGGAACTACTTCACGAACATCATTGAAACAGATAAGTTCCCAACTGGAATAGTTTTGCCCAAGATGGGTAATAACGAACTATGTAAAGTATATGGGAAAGACAACGAACTCGTAATAGAAATTCCTAATTTGCTTTCATCGCCTATTCATTATTCCATTTATAGTATAGATGGAACCATGATAGAGCAAGGCAACCTGATAAAGTCTTATACATTAAGAATGCCTGCAAAGGGTGTTTACATTGTACGTGTTGGAAATACTACACATAAAATATTTATGTAAGTCTTCATTAAAGACTTAATTAATTCGAGCGTACTCTAAAGGAAAGATTTACGTATGTAAATATAAGAATTCACTATTGTAGACTTTTGTCTTAAATACTTAGATTTAAATGTTCTTTTGGAGTTATACAATTCAGTATACAACTTCAGAAGAACATTTTTGTTATCCAATTGAGTAAAGTAAATATATTTTTTAGAACCAGTAGAAAGAGATGGAAGACTCTAAGTAGCATATTTAACAAAAGCATACATCATAATTATTTTGTTGACAAAATAAAGTAGATGGGAAGAGCAATATTTATCAATAAAATTTGGTATTCAATTACAATTATTATATCTTTGCAGGCATCTGAATATCTTTTTGTGTATCATATAAAACATTACTATTATGAAAAAAGCCTATTATTCACATATTAGAATCTGTTTCGTGCTAAAACAGATATATTGAACAATGTGTCTATTGCACCGAAACTTAGTTAGCAAACACATATAAACAACACAATTGTTGCATACTACAGTTACCCAAATTTATAATTTTATACTAATTCAACATGAAAAGAAAAAAGCATTTTCTTGCCATCGCTGCCATCGCAAGCATAATGGCATTATCAACATCGGCACAAAACACGCCGAAATCAGACACACCTTTTATATTAAAGAAGGTGTTACCACAAGCGAAGAAAGCAGATACGAAGTTTAAAGAAGTTAAAACTTTTCCGCTGCTAAACCAAATGATGATAGCCCAACCTAAACCATCGCTATTACGTGAACCCACAGATGGAAACAAATTGTACGCACCTAAATTTGGAAACAGCCCTCTTTCGGTGTTACCGAACCTCGAGATGTGGGCTAATATCCTCTCAAACAACTTCGTAGGTGTATGCTGGTTCAATCCAACACAAAATATTTCGTTCAATCCTTTAGCTGGATACGAGAAAGGATACTTCAATGCTGGTAGCGGATTAGCCGAAGATGCGGAACAATTACATGGAGTTTATCTCGACACAACCTATTCGGGCTGGGGCATCATTCTAGTTGTTCACTTTGCATGGGACACCCGAACATGGGAGATGATAGGCGAACCTGAAGTAATAAGAGACTATCGTGTTGTGGCAACTGAAACTGCTAACGACCCACAAACAGGCGAAGTGTTTGGGCAGTTCTACAATGCCGACCTTACACGCAGAGAGTTTGGAGTGATAGATTACCAGACGATGACAAGAACAACTATTGGACAATCGGCACACCAATACGTTGCAATGGGTATTACAAGCGATGGTGAAGCATACGGTGTTGCCACCGATGGCAATTTCTACCATATAAATCGTACAACAGGAAAGGAAACTCTAAAAGGTTCAACAGGTATACAAGTAGCACGCCATGACGGCAATGCCTACTTCCAAAGTGGAGAAATAGATCCCCGCACCGATGAGTTTTATTGGGCATCGGTAGACTCTACTGGCTTATCAATGCTCTATACAGTAGACTTAGCCGATGGTCATCTTACGCAAGTTGGTGCGTTGGGTAATACTAATGTTATGGCATTGACTATTCCTGCTCCCAAAGCTGCAGATAAGGCCCCTGCAGCTGTAAGCGCACTTAGCTACGAATTTACAGGAGCATCGCTCACTGGTAAGATTAAGTTCCGTGCTCCCGATGAGACATTCGGTGGGAAATCGTTAAATGGAACACTCGATTATAGCATTACAAGCAATAAGAACGAAGTTGCAACAGGAACCGTTCAGGCTGGCGATATGTGCGAAGCTACGGTTACATTGCCTGAAGGAATTAACAAGATTGCCGTTACGGTAAGTAACGAAATTGGGCGCAGTCCGAAGAAGAAACAGGAAGCTTATATTGGTTTCGACACACCATTGCCCGCAAAGAATGTCCGACTAAATATTGATGCAGCCAACCATGCAACCTTAAACTGGACAGCTCCAACCAAAGGAGTGCACAATGGTTATCTCGGTTCGCTGAAGTACGACATATATAAAGTAGTAGATGGCGATACCATTCTTATTGCAACCGATAACGAAGGAACTACGTACAGCGAGAACATTCCAGCCGATTTACTAAAGAAATATAGCTACGCTGTTAGAGCAAAGAACGAAAAACACCAGAGTATACTCGCATTGAGCAATGGACAAACTGTAGGAAGCGCATTCAGAGTTCCCTACTTCGACGATTTCTTAACAGAGGCTGATGCAGAACTCTACACTATTATTGATGCGAACCACGATGGTACAACGTGGAAATGGCTTAGTGGAAGTACCAACTGTTTCTTCTATAAGCATAGTTTTATAAACGGAGACGACTGGCTGATTACGCCTTCTATACACCTCAAAGGTGGAAAGAACTACAAACTTAGCTTCCGGGCACGTGCTGGATTAGAGAACTATCCTGAACGCATTGAAGTGAAATGGGGAAATGGAAATGCAGTATCTAATATGACTAACGAGCTTCTTCCTCCTACCAATTTAACTTCAATTGCATATCAGCCTTACAGCAATACATTCTCGCCAACAACAGATGGAGACTATAACTTTGGTTTCCATGCTATATCTGATGCTGAAACATATTTCCTTTATATGGACTCTCTATTCATTGAATCGGCAGAAACTTCAAGACCAGCAGCTGTAACAGAAGTAAAGGCAACGCCCGATCCGTCTGGTGCACTCAAGGCTAATTTCTCTTTTAAAACGCCTACCAAGACAACAAATGGAACTACGCTGTCTGCGATATCTAAGATAGAAATTCGCAAAGGCAACTACATTGTTAAAACTATAAACAATCCTGCAACAGGAATTACCATCACTGCAACCGATGATAAAGCAACAAGGGGCAAGAACGAATATGCTATTATTGCCTTTAACGGAGATGAACCCGGCGAACGAGCTGCTGTGAAAGTGTGTGTAGGTATAGACAAGCCAGATGTTCCTTCGGTGCGTGTCATAGACCAAACCTCTTCTGCTAAAATAACATGGCAACATGTAAAAGGCGCTAATGGAGGCGTGATTGTTCCAGCAGAAGTAAGATACGATATATATAATGTAACAGATGCTGGAGCTGTTGGCGAAAAGATTGGTTCGGTACAAGGTGGCACAGAATATCTTGTAAATGGGCTACAAAATAACGAAGGTGTGCAAGACTATAAACAATGGGCTGTTAATGCCAACACATCGATGGGTTCAAGTCTTTATGGTGTGGGCGCAATAGTAGTTGGAACTCCTTATATGCTTCCATTCCATAATAGTTTCAAAGACTTATCGCTCGAAAATCAGTTCTTTGCTATTGAGCGTCCTAACAAAGAAATATCGTGGGATATTGTTAACGACAGAACGGTTGATAACGATGGGGGAGCTATTGTTTTCAATCCATCAAAAGCTGGAACCGCTGCCATTGTTACAGGAAAGATTAGTTTGCAAGGTGCAGCTTCACCAAAATTCCTATTCGATTATTATACACAACCTGGCACAAAAGGTTCGTTAGCCATCGAATTAGTAAAACAAGATGGGACATCTATAAACTTCTGGGCACACGACCTATCAACCGAAACAACTGGTACTGCAAAATGGAATCACGTAATACTCGATTTGCCAACTGAACTCTTAAGTCAAGATTACTTCCGAATTAGAATACGTGGTGCAGCAACTGCTTCGCTCGAGAATACCCCAATATATGTAGATAACATCAACGTTATAGACCCATTACAAAAAGATGCTGCCATAACAATGACAGCTGTTGAAAGCGTTAAGAAGGGACAACCTATTAATCTAGATGTTAGAGTAACCAACGCTGGACTCGATAACATTCGTGGTTCAAAGCTTATTGTTACAGCAAATGGGAAAGAAGTGTACACGTCTACCATCGATCAGGACCTTCTATTAATGCAACAAGCAAAAATTCCTGTAGCCGTTAAAACTACATCGTTAGACAAATCGCAGGAAATGAAGCTTACTGCCACTATTGAGATGGAAAACGACCTCGAAACAAATAATAATACTGCTAGCGCATCTGTACGACTGATTATAGCAAAACTTGCTAGCCCGACAGACCTTAAAGCTACAGCTGCTGGCGAAAACAAAGTGAAACTGACATGGAAAGCTCCATACATTGAAACAAATGTAGTGGAAGACGATTTTGAAAACTACGCTGCATGGTCTACTACCTTTGGCGATTGGACAACTGTTGATGCCGACAATGGATATGCTGGTGCACTTTCTGAAAAAGGAACATATCCACATCAAGACGAGAAATTTGCTTTCGTAAATTGGCAACCAAGCGATGTATTTGGAGCAGGACAAGGTTTGGCACCACACTCTGGTAAACGTGCAGCTGTCTCTATATATCAGTTCAACAAAGGCGGAACAGAATACGTTACAGCTAACAACTGGCTTATCAGTCCGTTACTATCTGGCAAAGAGCAGACTATTCACTTCTGGGTAAACAATATCAAATCGGAAACTAACGGACGAGAAACGTTCGATGTATTGGCATCTTCTACAGGAACCGATACACTGAACTTTGTAAAAATAGGCGATACATACGTGCAAGAGTCTGCAAAGTGGACAGAAATTAGTGTGAAACTACCTGCTGGAACACGATATTTTGCCATTCATCAGAATACTTCTAAGGAGCAAGCCTCTATCTTTATGATTGACGATGCAAGCTATGAAACCGGTAATATCCTATCAAGCTACAATGTTTATTGCAATAAAGAATTCAAAGGCAATACTGCTGAAACAAGCTTCACAGATATGGTAGACAATACAGATGTTATCCGCGATTATAGCATTACAGCTGTATACTTTGATGGTTCAGAGTCTGCTCCAGTAAGCATAGAAGTTTCAAACGATATTGAAACAATCAATCGTAATGAAACCATTGCTTACGATGTTTACACTCTCGATGGCATTTTGGTTCGCAAGAAATCTGAAAGCCTTCGTAATTTGCGTCCAGGCATCTACATTGTAAATGGTAGAAAATGTATTCTGAAATAACATTCTAAATTGAATTTAATATCTAACATCATAGTTAGTGTAAACTCAATTTATTGAGGACTGGTCCCAAAAGAGACTAGTCCTCAACTACTTTTCTTTATTGATAAAAGAGGTTTATCATTAATCGCTTGTGAGTTATCATTTATATGTCTAATTAAATCATCACAGTTATGAGAAAAACTTATTTACTTACATTACTTGTAACGTTGTTATTTTGTTATACTTCAAGTGCACAAACGGCTAAAACTGTAGATGTTGCACAACCAGGAACTTTATCAGTAACACTTGGTGAAGAACTTAAAACCGTGAAGAACCTAACTGTTACTGGAAAAATTAATACCTCGGATATTGATGGGCTTATGCAAGCAAGTGCGTTAGAAGTATTAAATCTAACAGATGTAATCATTGTAGATACTGAAGGAAAAGAATCGAAAACGTTTCCGGCTTACACTTTACGCAAGCACCCAACACTAACTACAATGATGTTTCCTAAATTAATAACGGCAATAGGAAGCGGTGCTTTCTTCAAATGCCTGAAATTAAAGAAGGTCGTATTACCCCAAAACATAAAAAAGCTGAACGAAACTGCTTTTATGAACTGCTCTAATCTATCCGAAATTAATTTTCCTGATGGGCTGGAAACTATTGGAAGAAATGCACTTTATATGACCGCAATTACAGAATTCAACGCTCCGAAATCGTTAAAAACATTAGGCGACAATGCCTTATATGGTACACAAATTGTAAAGGCTATACTAAATGATAAGTTAGAGAAAATTGGTCAAGCTGCATTTGCAGCTTGTAAGCAACTTGCAAAGATAGAAATCGAAAATAATCCCAACTTTAAACTGGTAGATGGCGTACTTTATAATGCTGACGAAACCACACTTGTTGTCTATCCGTTGGCAGATAAAAGACCATTATACAAAACATTGTCAACAGCAACAACTATCTATCAAGGCATATTTGAAGGTGCAGTAAACCTTAAGGATATTTATATTAACGAAGGAGTTAAAATTATTCCTGTTAGTTTATGCTGCAATGCTGAGGCTTTAGAACGTATGTATTGGCCAGCTTCTATTACCGAAGTGAAGGTTGGTGCAATTGATGGTTGCAAAAAATTACGCGAACTACACGTTGCTGCTATAAAGGCACCTGCTGCTGATACTGGAGCATTTGGAGTTATGTTTAAAAACTACACTGCTTATCTTTATGTGCCTTTCGGAGCGAAAGCAAGTTACGAAGCAAACGAAGAGTGGAACGAAAACTTTTTAGGTATCAATGAGGAAAGTACAGAACCTAATACAATTGTTTTTAAAACCAATAGGGCTGTGGGCGACGTCCTATCATTGAAAGTTGGCGCAAAAGAAGGTGAAGAAATTAGAATAAAAGGTGCATCGTACAACGCTCAAGACCAGTTGATACTTACCGATACCGAAGTAACGCTTTACGGAAAAATTACGAAGATAGATTGTAGTAGCAACAGACTATCTTCAATTCTTATTACCAATCAACCACAATTACGAGAAATCTACTGCGACGATAATGAACTTAAAAAACTGGAAGCGAACTACGTGCCTGTATTAGCTACGCTTTACTGTGGTAACAACAAGGAATTGGCGGAAGTAAACCTTAATTCTCTGCCTGCACTCGCAGATTTTAGTTGCTACGGCAATAAGATAAAACAACTTGATCTTAGTAAAAACCCTGTACTCACCTCGTTAATCTGTCGAGATAATCTTATTGAAGGCACGCTCGACCTTAGCAAAAATCCAAAGGTAGAACAAGTAAATTGCTATAACAACGCAATTTCTGAAATTAAATTAGCAGCAGAATCAAGTTTGCGACACATTGAAATGCAACGCAATAATATTAAAGGTACAAGCATGACAGAGTTTATGAAAGCACTACCTGTATATATTGCTTATGGTTCAGACGAATGGGACGACTATGGAGGACTTAATTTGCAAGGACTCTATGTAACAGAAATAACGGGCGCACTCGAAAAGAATTTGGCACTGGTAAGCGATGTAAAAATTGCCAAAGATAAGAATTGGCCTGTATTTGCTTTAGATATTGATGATTATGGTTCAAGTGCACCAAAGCCATATAACGGTGTAGATCCAAGCGGAATTAATGAAACTAATACGAATGATATTGTTAAAATTTATACTACACACAGAATTATCAATATAGAAGGACTTGCTAAAAATGAGCCTATAATGCTTTATACCATAAATGGGACTCTTATAGATAAATCTGTTAGTAGTAATGGTTCAGCACAACTCCACGTAAAAGGTATGGGAATGTATCTTGTAAAATGGGCAAACAACATTGTCAAAGTAATAGTTCCAAATGAATAACTATCCAGAGCCTATTTATATCTAAGACAAAAAGACGTTAAAAGAAATTATTATGACCAACGAGCTGATTTCCGCATTGCTAGAAATCAGCTCGCTTCCTAATTTCTACAGTTTCTGTATCACATTCCATCTCTATTTCCTATTACATTTGCAGAACTGTATGTATATGTGATTTCAGAAATATATTTAGTAATATTGTCCATATATGTTTACGGTACAGGTTTATCAACAATAAAAAGCCCAAAGACAAATGCTTCGGACTTTTTTCTTTTATCTTTTGGGAGATTTCTTTCAACCTCCACTTACTTTTATATTAGCTTAGAGCAATTTCTTGCTGAGCTGTTCGAGCATATCTACAGTCATGCTCTTGAGGTCGTATTGTGGTTTCCAGTTCCATTCGCTACGAGCGCAAGAGTCGTCCAAACGATCTGGCCAGCTGTCAGCAATACCTTGCTTCAATGGGTCTACATCGTAAACCATTTCAAAGTTAGGCTTGTGTTTCTTTATTTCAGCAAATATTTCTTCTGGTTCAAAACTCATAGCTGCAACATTGAAACCATTGTGGTGAATAAGTTTTGTTGGGTCAGCTTCCATTAAAGAAATAGCTGCATGCAATGCATCTGGCATATACATCATATCCATGTAGGTGCCTTTATTTATAGGACATACAAATTTTTCGCCTTTCACTGCTGAATAATAAATATCTACAGCGTAGTCGGTTGTACCGCCACCTGGAGGTGTTACATGAGAAATGATACCTGGGAAACGTACCGAACGAGTATCTACACCATATTTTTTCTGATAATAGTCTGATAACAATTCGGTTGTTACTTTAGAAACTCCATAAATTGTTCCTGGACGTTGAACAGTATCTTGTGGTGTCATGTCGTGAGGAGTGCTTGGACCGAACGAACCAATAGAACTTGGTGTGAAGACTGCACAATTGTTTTCGCGAGCAATCTCAAGAATATTCCACAAACCATCAATACCAATTTTCCATGCCAAACGTGGTTTTCCTTCTGCTACTACTGATAGTAATGCTGCAAGATTGTAGATTGTGTCGATGTTATATTTCTTCACCACTGCAGCTATCATTTCTGGATTGGTAACATCACATTCTGCAGATGGACCTCCTTCGAGAAGTTCGCCAGTAGGTTCTGCTCCTTTTATGAAACCTGCAACTACGTTGTTGCCACCGTAAATACTGCGTAACTCTCTTACAAGCTCTGAGCCTATCTGCCCTGTAGAGCCAACAACTAAAATATTTTTCATATTATTATTAAATAGATTTTATCGTTTTGTGGCACAAAGTTAAGTACTTTTTTGATTAATTTAGAAATTAGAAGTATTAATGTTGTATAAAAAAACAGTTTACCCACAAAATAATTAGTATTTCAGTTTCTTTTCTCAAAAAATATAAGGACCTTTGTATGCGAATAATTAAAAACTTTATACTATGTATGGTAAAATGAAACAACATCTCTGCGATTCACTCGCAGGACTCAAAGATGCAGGTCTTTACAAGGAAGAACGTATTATAGAAGGACCACAGCAAGCTGAAATATTAGTAAAAGGCAAGAAAGTACTAAATTTCTGTGCTAACAACTATCTCGGCTTATCTAACCACCCTCGCCTTATAGAAGGTGCAAAAGCTATGATGGACAAACGTGGTTTTGGTATGTCTTCAGTACGTTTTATCTGTGGAACACAAGATATCCATAAGGAACTTGAGGCTGCTATTTCTGATTATTTCAAAACAGAAGATACAATTCTCTACGCTGCTTGCTTCGATGCCAACGGGGGTATATTTGGAGCTTTGTTTAACGACGAAGATGCTATTATTTCTGACGCATTAAACCACGCTTCTATTATAGACGGTGTTCGCCTTTGTAAGGCAAAACGTTACCGTTACGCTAATGGTAATATGGAAGAATTGGAGAAATGTTTGCAAGAAGCACAGGCTCAACGTTTCCGCATTGTTGTTACCGATGGTGTTTTCTCTATGGACGGCAACGTTGCTCCGATGGACAAGATTTGCGATTTGGCAGAAAAATACGATGCACTTGTTATGGTAGACGAAAGCCACTCTGCAGGTGTGGTTGGCGAAACTGGACACGGTGTTAGCGAACTTTGCAAGACTTACGGTCGTGTTGATATTTACACAGGCACACTTGGTAAAGCATTTGGTGGTGCACTTGGTGGTTTCACTACTGGTCGCAAAGAGATAATAGATATGCTTCGTCAGAATAGTCGTCCTTATCTCTTCTCAAATTCGCTGGCTCCAAGCATTATCGGCGCAAGTCTCGAAGTGTTCAAAATGCTGAAAGAAAGTAACGAATTGCACGACAAGTTGGTTGAAAACGTAAATTACTTCCGTGAGAAGATGATGGCTGCAGGTTTCGATATTAAACCTACACAAAGTGCTATCTGCGCTGTTATGCTTTACGATGCAAAACTTTCACAAGTTTACGCTTCTAAAATGCTCGATGAAGGTATTTACGTTACTGGTTTCTACTATCCAGTTGTACCAAAGAACGAAGCTCGTATTCGTGTTCAGATTTCTGCTGGTCATAATCGCGAACAACTCGATAAGTGTATCAATGCTTTCATAAAGATTGGCAAGGAACTTGGTGTGCTAAAATAGTATGAAATCAAAAAGAACTTTTATTAAAAGATATCATATTATCTTGAGAGATTTTAATGAGTCTTTCAAAAGTTAGTTTATAATATAATTATGATACTGGTGAATAATTTTCATCAGTATCTTTATTATGTAGTAATATGAAATTTGGATATAGTGTAATAACTTTTTGGAATATAGTTTTTTATTTTACCACTTACTTCTCACACCGATTAGGTAATAACTTTATTTATTGGTTAGATGTATTTTTAATATTGGTGTTGTCTATTATGGAAGTAAACTTTTTTAGGAAATGTTCAAGTAGACAAAAGAGAATTAGAATCAGCGTTTACATCGTACTTAATATTTGTTATTTAGTCTATTTGTTAATTGAACCTTTAAAGTTATTCTCATACTCCTAAGTTTCAGTGGTATCTTACTGATGTATGAATTATATTCTGTACTGACAAACATCATTTATGGTAGAACATTTACTTAGAACTTCTTATATATCATCTGAATGACAGGATACCTAATATCTAACTTATATTCTCTACTTCTTCCGCACAATTGTTAGTCCATCACGCAAAGGCAGTATTACATTTTCTACCCGAGTGTCGTTTGCTACAAAGTCGTTGAACTTGCAAATACCTTGTGTTTGATGGTCGTGTTCGTAAGCTTTATCGGTAACGTGTCCGTCCCATAACGTATTATCGGCAAGAATATAACCTCCAGGACGCAACATTTTTAGCACGGTTTCGTAAGTTTCCAAATAAGTTCGTTTGTCGCCGTCCACAAAAACCATATCGAAAGTAATGCCTAACTTTGGTGCTTCTATATTAGCATCGCCAATGCGAAAATCTATTTTGTAGGCTACTTCACACCCTTCTATCCACGGACGGGTGAAGTCTTCCATCTCATCATTTATTTCAAACGTATAGAGTTTGCCATCGTCTGGCAGACCTTCTGCAATGCAAATGGCAGAATATCCACTGAAAGTTCCCACTTCCAATACGTTTTTGGGCTGAACCATTTGTACCAACATTTTTAATAATCGCCCTTGCAAATGCCCACTTGCCATTCGTCCGTGAATGGTATGTATGTTGGTTGCTCGGTAAAGTCGGTACAAATAGTCGCCTTCCGGGGCAATATGGTCTAAAATGTACTTATCTATCTGTTCGGTTTCCGTCATTTGTTTGCCTTTTTGCTTTTAAGAATTGACCTTTATAGTTTTCAAAGCTTCCACTGCAAGCCTATAACTGTCCATTCCAAATCCCTGAATAATTCCAATACAAGCAGAAGCTATCATAGAATGGTTACGATATTCTTCGCGACTATTTACATTACTTATATGTACCTCTATAACGGGCGCAGTAATAGCCCTAATACAGTCTAACAGTGCTATACTTGTATGCGTATATGCTCCAGCATTCAGCACAATACCATCGTAAGCGAACCCCACTTCCTGCAACTTGTTTATAAGTTCGCCCTCTACGTTGCTCTGATAGTACTCAATGTCTACATCAGCATACATTGCACGCAATTTTGTTAGATAGGTTTCCATAGGCATTTTGCCATAAATGTTGGGTTCTCGTTTGCCTAACAAATTAAGGTTTGGACCATTAACTACGATTATTTTCATATTACACAGAAATTATTTAACTTTGCACTCATTGGGCACAACCTCTGCAAAAATACACAATAATATGCAAACGAGCAAAGAAACAAGTTCTAATCTTATTCGTAAGTACCTACGTTATTTAAAGTTAGAAAAAGGTTATTCGCCAAATACATTAGAAGCCTACATTCGTGATGTAGACAAATTGTTGATTTTTTTAGCCGACGAACAGAAAATACCACAAGAGGCAAAGTTGGAAGATATAGAAAACTTTGCTGCTGCTATTGGCGATTTGGGAATTGGTGCCCGTTCGTTGGCTCGAATTTTAAGTGGAGTAAGGCAGTTTTATCGTTTCTTAGTGCTCGATGGATATATAGAAGCCGACCCTACCGAATTGCTCGAATCGCCAAAACAACCACAACATTTGCCAGAAGTGCTTTCTACTGCCGAAGTTGATATGCTTGAAAGTGCCATAGATTTATCTAAATGGGAAGGACATAGAAACCGTGCCATTATAGAAACTTTGTTTTCGTGCGGATTACGTGTATCAGAACTTACACATCTTAAACTGTCAAATCTCTATCGCGAAGAACAATTTGTGCGAGTTATGGGTAAAGGTTCTAAAGAACGTTTGGTACCAATTTCTCCAAGAGCCTTGCAAGAATTGGATTTTTGGTTTGCCGACCGCAACGCTATGAAGATAAAAGAAGGAGAAGAAGACTATATTTTCTTAAACAGACGTGGTGCGCATCTCACTCGGACCATGATTTTGATAATGATTAAGAATTATGCCAAAGATGCTGGCATAAAAAAAACCATATCGCCACACACATTGCGACACTCGTTTGCCACTGCTTTGCTCGAAGGTGGTGCTAATTTGCGTGCCATTCAGGCTATGCTCGGACACGAAAGCATTAGCACAACCGAAATTTATACGCATATAGACACCACTACTCTGCGCAAAGAAATTCTGGAACATCACCCACGAAATATTGCTTACAAACAACAACACCAGTAACAAACTCTTGTTTACACACCAACTATGGAAAGGAAAACCACCATTCTTACTATAACTGGCTCGGACAGTACGGGCGGTTCGGGAATTCAAGCCGATATTAAAACCATAACTATGTTAGGAGCCTATGCGGCTACTGCAATAACTTCGGTTACTGCACAAGATTCGGAAGGCATTCGACAATTATACGACATTCCTGCCGAAGTGCTGAATTTGCAAATTTGTGCGGTGTTGAACGATTTAAAACCCAATGCTGTGAAGATTGGTATGCTTAGAAATGTAGAACAAGTAATTGCCGTTGAACACCTGCTGCGTAAATACAAACCTGAATTTGTGGTTTTAGATGCCGTTATTATTAGTAGTAGTGGCAAAATGCTTATGCCGAACGAGGTGGTTAATGCTGTGGTGCAACGTCTTTTTCCATTAAGCAGCATTGTTATTATGCAACAAAATAGTGCTGCCTATATGTTGCACGAAAAAGAAACACACAGCAACGAGGCTTTGGAACTATTGGCACGAAAAATTTTGCAATTAGGAAGTGCGGCTGTTGTGTTGCAAGGAGGCATTGTTACCAAAGCATCGTTTACCGATGTGTTGGTAGAAAAAAACAAAACAGCACACTTTTATACTCGACCTGGCTTTATAGACCGCATTACTCACGGTTCGGGCGGAGCATTTACATCGGCAGTTGCTGTTAATTTGTGTGCTGGAAACAGTGTAGAACAAGCTATTGGAAAGGCATCTGACTATATGTGCCAACTTATTTTACGGTCTGCCGACTCTAATTTTGGTACAAATGTTCTACTTTTAGACCATAGCAGCGATTTGCCACAACAAACAATTTCCGAAAGAATGTTGGAACTATACAACCAACTTATGGACAACATTGCTGCCAATCATCGTAAAACGGGCGAAGTGCGTTTCTATGCCGATGCGCTAAATGTAACACCTCGCTATTTAGCACAAATAACCAGACGTGTTGCAGGACGAACACCGAAACAACTTATAGACGATTACATTATAAAAGAGGTGGAAACCTACCTTATAGGGACTACTCAAAACATTCAAGAAATAGCTTTCACTTTCGGTTTTTCGTCGCAGGTACAGTTCAATAAGTTTTTTAAAAAAATGAAAGGTTGTGCACCAGGACAATACAGAAAAAAAGCAAAAAGTGTGGTGGTGTAGAAACAGAAACTTCTCGGTGTCTATTTACCATTGCTAAGTTATGCTTCTTTTCTTTTTCAGAAAAAACTGAATACTTTGCACATTCAGTTCTTTCTTATTTTTTTTGGTGTTGCATAAACTGAAATAAGATGAACAAACCTTCGTTACCATTCAGCGTGAATAGAGAATTTGCCGAAACTCTATATACTACTATAAGTTTGAAAAACAGTTGCTGTCATTTTTAACATTTGCCGTAGTTAATTGTTTTTCAACACATTACAAACAGCATTCGAATGACAGAAGTGACAGCAAAATAAATTTTGTGCGCAAAGCCTGTTAAGGCGTTTCTTTATTTTCCCCGCATATTTACGAAAGCTACCAAGAATTTTTGTCATATAAGCCAACATTTCAGCTGCCATAGTTTGAGAAAGACATTTGGAAGACAAGTTTATAATATGAATAGTAACAATGCAGAACTGGCACTGATCAAGCTAATGGAACTTTTCAACCATTCATCTGTAGCTATTACCAAACGGTATCTTGGATTACGTAAGGAAGAAATCTTGGAAACCTACGACTGTCTTACATTCTAAGCAATGACATTTTTCAGAGAATAATTCTTTTATACACCCCATACTAAAAATGTCATCACATGCTGAATAACAAACAAAACACCCTTAAAATAGAAAAATCACTCTGTTATACAAACTTTTTACAAGAAAGAAACATTTAATAAGAAAAATTATCTATCTTTGCAGTTGAACTTCCAGTACGTCTGTGTGCAGATGTGCGTTACAAAGAGTTCAACTTTTAAAAAGAGCGTTTGACATATTATCCTTAACAGAAATCTGGAAAATTTCAATCATCGAGGATATGCGACAATACACTCACGCTTGGGATTATTGTACCCTAAGATTCAAGGGCATAATATATCTTACGGCGTGGGCTATTGTTTACTATTCGATGATGGGCATTCCAGAGCCTCTGTTAGATAGTATTCAATAGTTCCCACGCTTTTTCCATTTAATAACCGCTTACTTCTGGGAAACAGTTAGCTTACAAAAAGTGATAATATGACTTGGAATGATTTCACCAGAGATGAAAAGCGTGCTATAATTAAGTCTGCAATTCTGATAGCAAACGCAGATGGTAGAATTAATTATAGTGAAAATCAGTTTATTAGTTTCCTTGTACTAAAGATGAACGGTGATGAGCAATTGATAGCAGATGCGATGGATATGTGGAAACTAAATATGATTAGAGTTCTAAGAGGCATGAATAATACGAAAAAAGAAATAGTTAGGGATATTTGGTTGAAGACAAAGAATCGGTCTGGTGGTGGAACTTTCTATGGGAATACAAGTGTAGATAAAGACACAGAAGAAGGTCGAATTATATATAAATTAGGACTTGAATGCAATATTGATGTAAGTGGGACTTATATGGTGGATGAGTATTAATAAGTACAATTCTTTACAACAAATAAAAATAAGGCAAAATGGATTACAATTTGAAAAAAGGGCTTGAATCTCAAATCGAAGAGTATTGTAAACAATTAGTACAAGATGCACAAAATGAAAGACTAGGACTTATGACTGGTTCAATTATAGAAATCTCGTTTGGTAAATTTCGCACACAACTACTAAATTCATTAGTAAATAATGCAAGCCAATTAGGGGCAACTCCAAGTGAAATATCAGAAGTCGTCAATACAACCATCGATAGAATGAGGAACAAGTACTTATACTAAATTCTATTGTTTAACTTCACATGAGTATACAATGAATAAAAAAATAGATTTCTCAAATTTTATAACAGAAGATCTGGCTGAATCTCTTGTTATATCTCAAGAGCTACAAGAACTTTCTATCATACAAAAGAAAGCTATTATAAAAGCGGTTTTGTATGTTATCAGTGCTGATGGCATTATAACCACCGAAGAAAAGAACTTCTTTGCACAATTACTCAAAGGCTTAAGTATCAATAACGAATTACTTAAGGAAGCTGTAGATTTAGAAGACGAGGAAATGTTTAAGGTTCTTCAAAGTGTAAATAAAGAAGACTTTCTGATTAGTCTTTTAAACCAAGCAGCAATGATTGACAACAATCTAGCCTTAGAAGAGGAGATGTTTATTGCTACTATTATGGAATATATCCCACAGGGGAAAAAGCCAAGAGATTTTTATAACAAGATATTAACTTTTTAAGTTATCATACATATGGGATTTTTTTCAAGTTTCTGCGATCTTAATAAAATAAACACTTTGCTTAAGCAAATAGAACCTAAGATAGAAGCTATTCAATATGAGGTAAACTCACCATATCCGAATAAAAATAGAATTAGGGTAGAATGTGGTACTATATCAGTTCTTATGAGTGAAATTATGAATATTGCTGATAGATCATCTAACTCCGTAAGAACAGCACCTTATTATCTCTTTGGTAGAAAGATGAACTTACTTCAAATTTCAATCGCAATTGCAGGACTAGTGGAAGTATGTGAGAGAATTTGATTTAGACAAGAGACTATTCGCTTTCTATCTCTTTAAAGCCTCTATCATTTGCATGAATAAAATAATCAAAAAAACTCTGATATGAGAAAAAGGATATTTAACCTACTATTTATGAGCATATTATTCTTTGCCAATCAAGGGTATGCTCAACAGATTAATTCACATTTACAAGCTAATTCCGCCTTACAAAATCATGTCTGTTCCATTTTAAAAGAGAATATCAAAAAGATAGATGCTATTAATGGACAGATAATAATAATGGATTGCAAGTCTGGAGAGATTAAGGCAATGGTAAACTTGATGAATACTAAGTCAGGCATCAAACCAGCAATAGGGCATTTGTCAGAACCAACTGCCTTAATGCGTACAGTCTCATTATTAGTAGTATTGGAACAAGGGAAGATTAACCCAAATGACAGTATTGATACTAAAGCAGGAATGCTTGATATAAACGGCTATCTGCTGGAAGATTACAACTGGCGTAGAGGAGGAAATGGAAAGACAAGCCTACAGCAAGGATTTCTGTTATCATCAAACATCGCTACCTATCTGGCAGTTAAGCAAGCATTTGGTAAGGATTATGCCCAATTCCATAAAATAATTACAGATATGGGCTATGGTTTACCACAAGATAGCATAAAAGCGACCTCATCCATTCCTGACAATGACATTTCTCTTGCCAAGTTTGTAAATGGAAAGAATCAGCAGATATCGCCTTTACAAATACTTACATTTTATAATGCCATAGCCAATAATGGTAAGATGGTAAAGCCAATATTCCATAAAGGTGATACCACCATTATAAAAGAACAGCTTGCGAGTAAAGAAAACATTGCCATCATTCAGCAATTACTTGTGCAGAAAGTAAAAGATGGTCTTGCTCATCAAGCACACTCTAATAAAGTGAGTATCGCAGGTGAACAAGGAGCTGTCGCAGTAAAAGACGATAGAGATAACACAATTTACTGCTTACAGTTCTGTGGCTACTATCCATCAGACAATCCACAATATAGTATTATCGTTTCCTTGAATAAGAAAGGATTACCTGCAAGTGGTGGAATGGCTGGAGAAATAGCAAAACAAATAGTAGAGAAAAAGTTTTAACGAAAAATATAATTATGGAAAGTACTATTATTTTTATGATTTTTGCAGGAGCTTTCCTGTTATTCATGGTATTTAAGGCACGGAATTATAGACATAAGAACTATACACGTTCTTGTCCAAACTGTGGCTACCCAACTTGCATACCTCACACAACAGGCTATAAAGTAAATGGTGAGCCACAATACAACTACAAATGTCCAAAATGTAGTCATAAATTTAGCCGATTTGAACACCTTTAATATGTTTTTTATGAAAAAGATAGTTTTGATTATATTCGTGTCAAGTTTGATTTGCAGTTGTAATAGCCATACCTCTGGAAATAATAACTCATATATAAATAGTGTAGATACAAGTAATGACAGTATTACTACTGGCTACAATGAAGGGGATGAAGACACTGTATATAACTATAGAGCTCTCAGTAAAGAGCCTTCATATCATCAAGAAGAAATTGTTGGTTATTGGACAGAATACAGAACAGACAATGATACATATCTTTTAGGTCATTTTTCATTTAATGCTAATGGAACAGGTTCTTGGATATTAACAGGTGGATTAGATAATGACACAGAAAATCGAGGTACAATTAATTTTGAATGGTACCAAGACGAATCAGGAAATATTGTTACAGAATATGAAAATGGAGAGACAGAAACATTGTCTTATAAAGAAGGCATTATTGTAAAGCCCTCCGTAGCTGGTAATGAAATATATCGAAGAGATGATATAGTATCTACTTATTAATATAATACACAGTCAATATTAGGTTGAAGAAAGCATGGAAAGATATAATGGGTGGTTAATTGATATTGAAGATGTTACCAACTTCTGGTTGAGTGATGGAATGGTAAAATTGAAAGCTGTTATTACGCCTGACGTTGAGTTGGTTTATAACTTCTTAAAAGAAAAAGGGTATGTTTCAACAGATTCAGACAACTTAGCTATATATATATCAAATAGTAGGAATATTAATAGAGTTATACCATATCCGCAAAGGGATGTCGAGATATTCCTTGCCCTATTAGATTATGCAGGTACACATAAGCATACAACAACACAAGTAGGACATGCTTTATTATCTATATCTTCAACAGGCAAAACAAATACAAGAAATAGGGCTATACAAAAAATTATAAGATGGATAGATAATACATTGTCCAATCCTATTAATGACATTATTTCCATGCTAATGGAGAGACATCTACTATCATAATGAATTTAATCTATAGTTATTCCCAATAAAACAATTGTTATGAAAATATCATTATTACTAATTTTATTCATAATCAACCCATTATTCGGTAAGGGATCTACAACCCAGCAAAATGCAGAAAAGGCTGAGATGGTCTCTTTATTATATTATAATCCTCAAGCGACAGTAAATGATTTTATTAACCAAGGATTATATGGCAACGTAATCTATATATGTCCAGAATCAGCTTATTACCGTCTTAAAGTAATAAGAACCAGTCCTAAATTCAGAAACAAGAATTTTCAATTCGATAAAAACAAGTTTCATCTGTTCTATCTGAAAGCAAAAAAAATAGCTGCATACCTCCAAAATTATAAACCGTATAGTAAATGGGACATTTTTGCACCGATTGAACAACGCAATTATAAACCTTGTTATTGAGGCATAATCTAAGGCAATACTCTATAAGCACCATTTGAGCAATCATTTGGTGCTTTTTCATTAATGACATTTTCACTCACAAAATTCTTATATATACCCAAATGTAAAAATGTCACTCCAAACGAGAATTTTCTAACTTTAAGTACACTTTTACTCGATTTTTTTGAAAAGTGCGAAGCAGCTTGGATTTACAGAATAAGATACCTATATTTGTTTCAGATATTCAGGTAATCCCACTGATATAAAGGAAATACGGAGGTACAGCAATGTACCTCTTTATTTATTGTTTGAAGTGTCGAATTTTTATTTATAAGCCACTACAAATAAAATCGAAGTACAGATATACCTAATGAAAGAAAAACACATTACCAATGAGAGCCGTATGGGAATTACCAATGAGAGTAATAGATACTACTAATATAAAAAATTTGCCGAAACTCTATATACTACTATAAGTTTGAAAAACAGTTGCTGTCATTTTTAACATTTGCCGTAGTTAATTGTTTTTCAACACATTACAAACAGCATTCGAATGACAGAAGTGACAGCAAAATAAATTTTGTGCGCGAAGCCTGTTAAGGCGTTTCTTTATTTTGCCTCGCATATTTACGAAAGCTGCCAAGATTTCTATATTTTTGAATAAGCCAATAAAGAGGTGCAGACTGCCTAAAACACCTGTATTTTCCAACACCATTGGCGTTGCATTTAAACACCAGGCACAAAGAATATTTATTTGTTAGAAAAAAATAATTATTAATTCAGAATTTGTATCTATTATTAGTTGATTATCAGTATTATACGCTCTAAACGGTAGAAAAGTGACAATATGGATTCTGTTTAGATACGAAAAGGTGAAGATTTAACGTTTTTAACCTTCTGTCACACCGAAATTACGAAAATGTGGGCGATGTGAGATGGTTAGTAGTCACTCCAAATGCCTTTTATTGCCACAGAGGTTGGTTTTCCCAACCAGAAGGAAAACCAAGGGCAGCTATATCTACTTCTGGAAACGTAGCAAAAAGTCTGTTCATCTTATCAAGCATATCGTTATTTGGAGATATGATGTCAAGAAAGTACTTGATGATGCACATATCAAAGTACACTTTCAATGGATCTGTCGGCAAGGTAATCCAAGGACGCAACATTCTAATTGGCATGGTAGCACGAATAGAGAATACCCTATTCCATACACGTGCATGATGACAACATGAGTTTCTTGTTACAGTGATAATTGTAAGCCAAGATTCAAAAGGTGCAACTTGCAAGCCAAATGACTGTGCAATACGCTTCTTTATCTTCTTATTCTTGATGTTAGAATAAATATTGGTGATTACACCAAATGGCAATATCTCGGTCAGCATCCATGAAGGTGGATACTGATTGGTATATGTCTCTTTGAAATGGTTGATGAATTCCTCGTTTGTATGGTTAAATTCATCTTCTATAAGACGTATAGAGCGATTGAACTTGGACGGATTTGAGAAATTGTTGGCTTCAGTCATCCAAAAAGGGTTGCCTGTCATTTCCGTTCCAAAGTTCACGATTGCACAACGCACTGCGACCTCTATCTTTTCAATTTCATTGAATAAAAGTAGGCGTAGCTTCTTGTCAAAGCGATACAACATCATGACCTTACCGAAAGATACTCCTCGCTTGAATAGATGTTGCTCCTTGGGAATGGAAAGCAATGGGTACATATAGGCAGACAAACGATAGTAACCGATGTGGGAAAGATAATGCTGAGCCTTTTCTTCATCGGTTATCTCCATACCTCTTGTTTTGAGTAGTTGTACTAACTTTTGGGGTGTGGAATATGGTTTTATGAACGGAATTTTTGTTGCCATATACCTATAAAAACAAAAACGACCCGCACATTTGAGCATCGTTGAGAGGCTTGGCGGGTTCTCGTGCTACAAAGATACGAATAATCATTGATAATACAAACTTTTTAGCAAGAAAAATCACGGGGAAGTGGATTTCTTTGACATATCGCAGAGTCAACCAGCAAGTGTAAAATTACAAAAGGTGTTTAAAGAACTCGCACTTTGGAGTAGAAAAGTTTAATTTTTCTCTTGGTCTTTCGTTCAATTTCTTTTGTATGGACATAATTCTCTTGTCCGTATAGTTATCAAACGAATCCTTTTTAGGTATATACTGCCTGATTAATTTGTTTGTATTCTCAACAGCTCCCTTTTGCCATGAACAATATGGGTCAGCGAAGTATACGGGCACGCCTAAGTATTTGGTGATGTCCTTATGTGCCGCAAATTCAGGTCCGTTATCTGTTGTAATTGTCTTCAGGCTGTTCTTGTATGGCAGCAGTAGTTTCCTAACCACCTTTGCCAGAGGCTTTGACAGTTTTCCAAATGGCAGTTTCTGCATAAGCAACATATTGGTGGATTTCTCCACTATTGTGAGTATGGCGTGCTGGGCAGGGTCGACGATCAAGTCCATCTCAAAATCTCCAAATCTCTTCCCGTCAACTTCTTTACTTCTTTCATGGATACTCACCCTGTCCTTTATTGGAAGATGTCCGCCTTTGGGACGATGCCTGTATTTCATCTTATGTCTTGTGTGCTCTGCAAGCTTCCCTGTTGTGTCATTGTGGATGATGTTATAGATGGACTGGTGGGACACCTCTATGCCCTCATTCATGCGCAGATACCCTGATATTTGTCTTGGAGACCACTGGTCGTTGGTAATATATTCTTTAATTCTCCAAACTAATTCGTCGGAGAGTTTGGCGTTAGTTACCGTGTTCTTTTTGCGCTGCATAGCCATATCATGCGCCTTCGTCCAGATATACTTTCCAGAAGGCGTGCTGTTGCGTTTGATTTCACGTGAGAGTGTTGACTGACTAATACCGACGATGTCGGCAATTTCTTTTCTCGCTGTTTTCTTTTGGAGTAAGGCAAAAATTTGCGACCTTTGCTCCGAGATTAATTGATGATACATTTGCAATACAAAGTTAGTTAATCTTTGGGAGACTTCGGTCTCCTTTTTTTATTTGTATTGCTGGTTGTTTCTTTTTCCTCTCCGAGAGATGCAGACAACCTCTCGCTACGCATCGAGAACGTCTGCATCTCTCGGAGAGGGACACTCTTTTATTGCACTTCGTTTTGGAACTTGCAATTTCAACTTTTTTCTATATACTACGATAAATTCTAACTGTTTAAGCGCAATAATATGGATAGTTGATTTTTATACTTCTATAAGGAGCGATAGATACAGTATAGGAAATAGGTGAAAATGATAAAACCACCTATTAAATATATTTTTCTCAAAATAGCGAGAAAAGTTTTATTGAATACAATATTTTTTGTGAAATATGCTTTAATATCAGATAAATTCACGATATTTGCAAGCCGAATATATGCTTTATGGGCAATTTTCGCTTAAATTAGATGTTTTACTGGATAAAAAGAATATAATTTTAACAATGAGAAGATACCTGTTTTCTTTTATATTAATGGTGATATTTTGTGTCTCTGTTACTGCACAAAAAAAATATTCAGTGTATGGAATAGGTTTTTATAACCAAGAAAATCTTTTTGACTATACACATGATGAAGGTAAGAAAGATATGGATTTTACTCCAGATGGTTCTTATAAATGGAATAAAATGAAATATGAAAGCAAATTGCACAATATGTCTAAAGTGCTTTCAGAAATGGGTACAGATGTTCTTCCTAATATTGGCTGTGCTATTATTGGTTTAGCCGAAGTAGAGAATGAACACGTTTTAAAAGATTTAACAGCGCAGCCATCTCTTGCAGCTCGTAATTACAAATATATTCATATTGAGGGACCTGATCAGCGTGGAATAGATTGTGCTTTACTTTATAATCCTAAACTTTTTACAATACGTAATGTAAAATTAGTGCCTTATGTATACGAAAATACAACGAAAGATAAGCGTCCTACACGAGGTTTTCTTACAGTTAGTGGTACTTTAGCAGAAGAACATGTAACTGTTGTTGTGTGCCATTGGCCAAGTCGTGGAGCAGGTTCATATTTTCGCGAATTAGCTGGAAAAGAAGTAAAGGCATTAAAAGATTCACTTTTATGCGATGACCCCAATGTAAAAATATTAATTATGGGTGATATGAACGATGATCCAACTGATAAAAGTATGGTGGAATGTTTATCTGCAAAACCGAATATTAGCGAAGTTGGTGTAAACGATCTTTATAATCCGTGGTATAATGTTTTAGTAAAAGAGAATACAGGAACTTTAAAATATCAAGGTAGATGGAACTTATTCGATCAGATAGTCTTAACGCCAAACATTTTGAATAAAGAATACCAGAAAGATTATTCAACCTTAAAATTTTGGAAAAATCAAATATTCCGTCGCGATTATTTATTTCAAGAAACAGGAAAACACAAAGGCAATATAAAACGAACAACAGATGGAGGAGTTTGGCTTAATGGTTATTCAGATCATCTCCCAGTTGTGCTATATTTAATTAAAGAGCAAAAATAGAATGGAAATAGAAACGCATCCATTTGAGCCATGGTTACCATCAAATGCAAAGTTATTGATGCTTGGAACATTCCCTCCCGCACCTAAACGTTGGGCAATGGAATGGTATTATCCTAATTATACTAACGATATGTGGCGAATATTTGGGTTAGCTTTCTTTGAGGATAAAATGCATTTTATTGATGAAGCGAATAAAACATATAAGCTACAAGAATTAAAGCAATTTTTAAAAGAAAAAGGTGTTGCTATATTTGATACGGCTTTACGTATTCGCAGAACAACTGGAACAGCATCTGATAAAGATTTAGAAATAGTAGAGCCTGCAGATCTTGATAAAATGTTACGTTCATTACCAGAATGTAAATCAATTTTAGCTGCTGGACAACTCGCCACAAAAGTATTTACCGAGCATTACAATATAGATGCGCGTAAAATGAAAATGGGAGAATATCGAACATTTTCTTTTGAAGGTAGAACATTAAAATTATATCGTGAGCCAAGTAGTAGTCGTGCTTACCCTATGCGTGTTGAAGAAAAAGCAACTTATTATAAACAAATGTTCAAAGAAACACATATACTCTAAATATGCTAGATAAAATTACAATAATTGGAATTGCAGGTGGTACCGGATCAGGGAAAACTACAGTTGTAAGAAAGGTTGTTGAAACTTTACCTCCACATTATGTAGCAGTAGTTCCATTAGATTCTTATTATAATGATACTACTGAACTTACTGAAAAAGAACGTAGAGCTATAAATTTTGATCACCCAGATGCTTTCGATTGGAAGTTACTTATCAAACAAGTTAATGACTTGCGTAATGGACTTGCAATAGAACAACCTACTTATAGTTATTTAGCTTGTAATCGATTACCTGAAACTATTTATGTAGAGCCGAAACCTGTTATTATTATTGAAGGAATTATGTCTCTTTTAAATAAGAAATTACGAGATATAATGGATTTGAAGGTATTTGTAGACTGTGATTCTGATGAACGTCTTATACGTAATATTGAACGCGATATTTTAGAAAGAGGACGCAATGTAACAATGGTGTTAGACAGATATAGAAAGGTGTTAAAACCTATGCACGAACAGTTTATTGAACCAACTAAACGTTACGCAGATATTATTATTCCTCAAGGTGGAGAGAATACGAAAGGAATCAATATTCTATGTAGTTATATTCACGGATTAATACCTCGTGTAGAAGGTTAAAATTTCAACCTCTGGTAAAATCATAACCTATAATATAGTGATAACTTTATGCGTTTTTATGAATAAGGATTTTAATTGATATTGAATCTTTGTAAATATTGTGCAAAAGCAATATTGCTCTGTAGAAATTAATATCAATTAGAATTATATGTTACGACTATATTGAAGGATTAACTTTGTTTTTTATATAATGGAGTGTGTTAAATTAACACACTCCTATTAGTTTCTATGATTATCTAGCTTGCTTTTGTTTAACCAATAATGATTATTGATAGATTGGCAAATTTGGTAATCTTATTTTTCAATATAATATTCATTTTGTGAATAATCATTTTAAATTTTGGGAGGATTTTTTTTCTCACTCTCAGCTAAAAATCCATGAAGATAAGCGTAAAGCAACTCTTCTAACGCTTCTATTTGCAATTTAAGTTCTGTTCCTTTATCTGTATCGGCAACTTTTAACCGCCGTTGATTTAATTCAACAATTTGAGTTGTACCAACAATATCGGTACCTCTCTTTATAGCTTCTTCTTCAGATGCGAAAGGTTCGTGCTGAACAAGTTCAAAACCACGTGAATGATAAATAAGAGTATAGCCAGCAATACCAGTTTCTTTATGATAAGCTTCAGAAAAACCTCCATCAATAACCATTAATTTCCCATTAGCTTTAATTGGCTTTTCACCCTTATTTACATGTACTGGCACATGTCCATTTATAATATGTCCAGTAGTGCTATTTACATCAAATTCTTCCATAATTAAGTCAGCAATATCTTCTCGTTCACGGAATTTGAAATAAAATCCTTTTTCTTCATGATGTGTTTCTTTCTCTTTAAGAAAATAACGTTCAAAAGTAGTCATTGCAGCTTTATCAAATAATGGACTATCAGGACCACACCATAAATAAAGGAAATAATCTATAGCATATTCACGTTCTTTATTATTTTCTGTTTGTGGTTGGAAAGCACGTCTTATTATCATTCCCAATTTATGCAACAAGTCTTTACCTTTTGCAAAATTCTTTGGCTCAATCTCAACTTCACGAAGAGTTCCATCTTCATTTAATGGAATAGAAGCATGGTAAAGTAAGTTATTATTTACTACCTTATACATACAACCATGGCGTAATTGAAGAAGAATATGTTCGCGTAATTTTTCACTTACAGTGAATGAATGGTGAAGTCGTTCCATTAATGCTTGTTCTTCTTGTGTTAGCACATCTGGATGTTTGGGGTCTATTGTTGGAAAATTACATGAAGTAAGTTTATATTCTTTTCCACTCAGATTAATTGTACCATTCTTGTAATCAATCATTTCGTATAGTAAGCGATGATTCATTTTCCAATGTGGGTACTTCTTTATTAGTTGTGCTTCAATTTTAAACTGAATTACACTAATAGCTTTATGCATACGTGCAATAAGCAAAATATTTTTTTCATCGATAGAATCAGACTGTTTTACTTTTGGCATAAATTCGACGCATGGATCATTACCATAAACATCCATTGCGAAAGTAGCTAATTGCATGAGATTTATACCATAGCCGTCTTCAATAGTATCCATATTGTCATATCGTAATGCAATTCTTATCACATTACAAATACATGCATCATTTCCAGCACAAGCACCTGCCCATAATATATCGTGATTTCCCCAAGTTATATCCCAAGTATGATAATTCTTTAAAATATCCATCACAACATGCGCACCAGGTCCGCGATCATAAATATCACCTAGTATATGTAAGCTATCAATTGCGAGACGTTGAATAACATTGCAAATAGTTGTTATGAAGTCATCAGCTCTACCAGTTGATATTATTGTGGAAATAATAGCACTTACATAGTCGGATTTATCTTTATCAGCAGAACTTTCGTGTAGAAGTTCTTGAATGATATATGAAAATTCTACAGGTAGAGATTTTCTAACTTTAGATCTTGTATATTTACTTGATACATCTCTACATATTCTAACAAGTCGATGAATTGCAATATGATACCAATCTTCTATATCTGTTTCGGTTTGTTTTACAAGTTCAATTTTCTGTTCTGGATAATAAATTAGTGTACAAAGCTCACGTTTTTCAGATTCTCGTAATGTATCGCCGAACAGATCGTTTACTTTTCTTTTTATATTCCCCGATGCATTCTTCAGGACATGTTGAAAAGCTTCATGTTCCCCGTGAATATCAGCCAAAAAATGTTCTGTTCCTTTTGGCAAGTTCAAAATAGCTTGCAAGTTTATTATTTCTGTACTTGCATCTGCAATTGTAGGAAATGATTGGGATAATAATTGCAGGTAGCGTTCATCTTTTTTTAAATCATAGGTCTTATTTGTCATAGCTAATTTTTTTGTTAATAATTAGTTGATCAGTACTTATTTTTATTAATTATGCTTTTTATTATAGAGTGTACTTTCTTATCGTTTAGTGGTGCAAAAGGAATATATCCTTCTTCCAAATATAAATAATTTGCGAGTATATAGATAATACGACGAGCGAATTTTAATAAATGCATACGGCGTAAGACTATCATAAGATGATCTTCGTCATAATCTTTGAATCGTATAATACAATATAATTGTGAAAGATGAAGCAAACTAAACTTTTTTTGTTTCAATAGCTCTTTTGCATTCGCAACCATTGTAACAATTTGTTTTATAGTATCTTCTTCTTCATTCAGAACATTTTCATAACGACTCTTAGTAAAGATATTATTTGTATCTATTTTTATATTATCCAAACCATTTTCTGATTTCGGCATATAAGGATCATACCGTAATATCTTTGCTGTATTTATGTTAGGAACAACAAGTTGTAAACGTTCTATACCAAAATCAACATAAGTTCGCACAAATTCGTCGTTTGCACAAATAAAAATACGCCGCCATTGTTGTGGAGTAAGTTTGCGCAATATTAAAATACAATCGCTCGGTATAATTTTATTTGATGAATCTTGCTGTAGTCCTGAGTGCAATAAGGCACATAAGCATTGCCATTCTGTTTTATCCATATACCGTCTATACCTTGTATCTATAATTTTTGTATAGAGTTGTATTATGTTTGCTGCCATTACATCTGCTGAAACAGAACTATTTAATAGGCATGATGGTACAATATCTGTACGTTTATTCCACCCAAGTTGGATAATATTGTTTTCTTCTTGTTGTGATAAGGCTAAAACTGCATCAGATTTCTGTATAATTCCGCGTTGATAAGCTATTGAGCGAATTTTTTTACGTATTGGTTCTTCTAACTTCATTGTTAAAGGCGATAATTCTCCATAAGGCGAAAAAAGTAATGCACAACCAGACTGTAATGCTTTATGAACACAAACGGAAGTATGCCAATTCCAACACGTATGAATATGAACTATATCCGGATTGAAAGTTAAAAGCATCTTAGTAAACTCTTTTTTAGTTGTAGCTATTTCTACTTTTACTGACAGAGCCTTTTCATTTTCTATCAGTTTTATTAAATAGTCAGAAAGAAGTTCTCCTTTCTTTATTCTGTATGTAAGATGCAGTACTTTCATTATAGTTTATGAGAAATGAAATCGTATTTATTGGCTCGCCAATATTTTATTCGGTAATTAAGATTTTGCCATATTATACGTAACTCGTATGGAATAATTTTCCACGAGGGAATATCAATATTAAATAATGCTAATGCTTTATTTCCTATGAATATTCGCAATGCGATAGTTGCAATGAGTGAGAAAACAGCTGCAATACAAATAATCCAATTTGATGTATAGATAGAATAAAGCAAAGCTACGATTATAAAAAGATAATTAATATAAACTGCTAGTTGGTCTATATAGAAAGGTATGCGATGTTTTGCACTTCTTTTTAAGTGTTTTCTATCTTCTAAATAGTAAAGATGTTTGTTCGTCCAATGCTTGTAAGTGGGAGTTTCTTCTATAAGTGTTCCGTCTTCTGAATTTTCTATAACTGTAGAACCCTTCTTTGCATATTTATTAACGATAAAGTCAAATTCTCCTCGAATAAATTTTAAATTTCCTCTAAAACCTTCTTCTGCAAGAAATTCATCTTTTTTAAATAGTAAGGCATTTGAATTCCAAGCGTATGCAATTCCTTTTTGTGCTTCGCGCATAAGATAACATGACATATAGAAATGTTCAAATCTCCAAAAGTCTGGTGCATCGTCATCGTAATTTGTAAATCCTGCTACTATATTCACATTTTCCTTACAGTTCCTAGCTAAAGTTGAAAGCCAATATTCTGATTGTGGTGCACAAAAAATATCACAAATAAGAAGCCATTTGTATTTTGCAGCCTTTGCTCCAAGTGTAATAGCTAATTTCTTTCTACTCATATATTTAGAAGTAGAAGGTATAAATGTAACATAAAGTCGTGGATTATTGGCGTAGGTTTTTAAAATATCCTCTGTTTCAACATCTCCTTTTGGTGCAACAACAATTATTTCGTATTCTTTATACTCCTGATTAAGATATTTATTTAAATTCTTAGAGAGTGCTAATGCATCGTCGTTAGGGGTAAGAATTATAGAAATTGGTGGTTCCACTATATTTTCTTTTTCGTTCTCTGTTGAGTTTATAGAAGTTGTATTGTCTTCTATTATATCGTTATTGTCAGCAACATCTCCTTTATTGTATGTATTAGAAAGTTTCGGCTTCCTAAAAAAGGGGCTAACAATAGAAGATAACAATGCCAACAAAATTAGCCCTGATGAGAAAATAATAGTATATGTGTCTATTGTAAACATTATCTATTAGTTAAATAACGCATTAGAGATAGATTGTAATGCATATTTTTTATCTTCCTCTTTTATTAAGAAAGATATATTGTAATTACTTCCTCCATAGCTAATCATTCTTACAGGAATATCTTTTAATGCATCAGCAGCCTTTATCTCAAATCCAATATTATTCCACGCTAAATCTCCTACAACACAAACAATACACATATTGGTATCAAGTGTAACTGTACCACAAGCTTTTAGCTCGGCTGTAATTTCTTCTAAATGAGTTGTGTCTTCAATAGCTATAGAAACTCCCACTTCGCTTGTTGCAATAAGGTCAGTAGAAACCTGATAACTTTCAAAAACTTCGAATACTTTACGAAGAAATCCTGGTGAACCAAACATTTTACTTGAGCGTACTTTTATAACAACTATATTGTCTTTTGCAGCAATAGCTTTAATTTTGCCACGTTCCATTATGTTGTTTATAATAGTACCATCTGCCTCTGGTTCCATTGTGTTCTTTAATCTAACAGGTATACCAGCATATTTTGCAGGTTGAACACAAGTTGGGTGCAATATTTTTGCGCCAAAATAAGCAAGTTCTGATGCTTCTTCAAAATTTAATTGGCGAACAGCTTCTGTATTTTCAACAATACGAGGGTCGTTATTATGCATTCCATCTATATCTGTCCATATTTGTATCTCTTCTGCATTAATTGCAGCTCCTACTAATGAAGCAGTATAATCTGATCCGCCACGTTGTAAATTATCTACTTCTCCGTATGCGTTTTTACAAATAAAGCCTTGAGTTATATAAACTTGGTAATCATTATTAGAAGCCATTATGGCAGATAATTTTTCCTTTATGTAAACTGCATCTGGTTCCGAATTTTTATCAGTACGCATAAAGTCGAGCGCATTAATTAATTTCGCCTTTATACCATTCTCCAGCAGATAGTTTACTACCATATTGGTAGATAAAATTTCTCCGCGCGCAACAATACTCTTTTCTTCGAAAGAAGTAAAAATATCGTTTGTAAACGACCTTAGATAATTAAATTCTTTTTGAAAGAAATTATATATCTTTTCTTTATATTCGTTAGTAGAATAAAGCTCATCAATATATGATATATAATTCTGTTCTAACCTATTAATTATCTCGTTTGCACCTTCGTGATTTTTTTTATATAAATAATCGGCTATTTCTATAAGCGTGTTTGTTGTACCACTCATTGCAGAAAGAACAACAAATACCTCTTTTTTATCTTTAAGAATTAGATTTACAACCTCTTTCATTCTTTCTGGAGAACCAACAGAGGTGCCACCAAATTTCATTACTTTCATAACAATATTCTATATGTTACCTTATTCGTTATTTGAAGTTTCTTCGTTATCATCTACAAAATCGAGAGGTTCTACCATTGCTTCTAATGGTTCATTATTCTCTATTAAATCTTTTGTTTTAGAATTTTCGGTAACCAGTTTAAATTCACCATCTTTACATCTAAAAACTTTTCCTGAAAATTGATTTAGAAGATGAATATTATGTGTTGACATAATAACTGCAGTACCATCTTCTGAAGCACGTTTTAATATGCCAACAATTTTAGTAGCAGTTTCTGGATCAAGGTTTCCTGTTGGCTCATCGGCAATAATCATTTTTGGACGATTTAATAAAGCTCGTGCAATAGCAATACGTTGTTGCTCGCCACCAGATAGTTCGCTTGGCATTTTTTCTTTTTTATCCAGCATTCCAACCTCATCAAGCACGTCGTTTATGCGTTGAAAAATTGCCTGTTTGTCTTTCCAGCCTGTTGCCTTTAACACAAATTCCAGATTCTTAGAAACGTTCCTATCATGCAGTAATTGGAAGTCTTGAAAAATAATTCCCATCTGCTTTCTAAGGGCAGGAATGTTCTTACGTTTTAATGTTAATAATGATTGTCCTAGAACGTTTGCAGCCTCAGCATCGTCTGCATAAATATCAAGTTCACAATAAATGGTTTTCAGAAGGGAACTTTTACCTGAACCTACTTTCCCTATAATATAGATAAACTCGCCTTCATCTACCTGAAAGTCTACGTTTTTAAGAACTTGTTTCTCGTCTTGAAAAATATTTACTTTACAATAATTTACTAACATCGTATGTCTTTTTGAGATTTCATTATATCTAATGCAAAGATAAGAAAAAAAAATGATTTGCCTTGTTTATTTGTAAAAAAAGCCATTAATAGCATTTTTTATTAACTTATTCGCAATTTTGAGTTTGTTATGGAATTAAAGAAAATGAATAATAATAAAAACTTCGATGATTTATTATTGTATTTTTTGAAAACGTAATTACAAATTTTAAAA
>ENA-OWLC01000027-OWLC01000027.1-metagenome-genome-assembly--contig:-NODE-27-length-35617-cov-6.303667_pt1 | contig 35617 bp, 35 predicted proteins | sample MGYA00245344_ERZ651092 | MGnify/ENA primary metagenome ERZ651092 (study PRJEB26857, sample SAMEA4031755) | metagenome | biome: human; feature: oral; material: saliva | place: Philippines | collected 2014 | study... | reverse complement strand
ATAGTACAATAAATAAACAGACAAGTCAAGTATAAAAACTCTTGTCACATGTAGATTTCAATCTAAAATAAAAAAGAAATTTTTTTTAAAAAACAAGAGAAAACTCTTGCTTTATATTCTCAAGTATGTTAAACTAATAAACGGTTTGAAAAAACTGCCTAAGACAGTAGGGGAGCAAGACTCATAAATATCCTACCGAGGACAAAACGTATCATGTAAAAAGAAGCGTATTGTACTTTCGTGTCTAGGTTTGGGCGCGTTTTTCTTTTGGAAAAATTCCCCAAGCAAAATAATTACGGAGGTGAACACACTAATGAGTGAAGCAATTATTGCTAAAAAAGCGGAACTAGTTGACGTAGTAGCTGAAAAAATGAAAGCTGCTGCATCTATCGTCGTTGTAGACGCTCGTGGTTTGACAGTTGAGCAAGATACAGTTCTTCGTCGTGAGCTTCGTGGAAGCGAAGTTGAGTATAAAGTTATTAAAAACTCAATCTTGCGTCGTGCAGCTGAAAAAGCTGGTCTTGAAGATCTTGCATCTGTATTTGTTGGACCATCTGCAGTAGCATTTTCTAACGAAGATGTTATCGCACCAGCGAAAATCTTGAACGACTTTGCTAAAAACGCTGAAGCACTTGAAATCAAAGGTGGTGCAATCGAAGGCGCTGTCGCATCAAAAGAAGAAATCGTTGCTCTTGCAACTCTTCCAAACCGCGAAGGACTTCTTTCTATGCTCCTTTCTGTACTTCAAGCGCCAGTGCGCAACGTTGCTCTTGCAGTCAAAGCGGTTGCAGACAACAAAGAAGACGCAGCTTAATCTTAAGCTACGCAGCGTAGCCTAGCTACGAAAAATCTATTATAAATTTAAAAACATATTTGGAGGAAATAACAATGGCATTGAACATTGAAAACATTATTGCTGAAATTAAAGAAGCTTCAATCCTTGAATTGAACGACCTTGTAAAAGCTATCGAAGAAGAATTTGGTGTAACTGCAGCTGCTCCTGTAGCTGTTGCTGCAGCTGGTGCTGCTGACGCTGGTGCTGCTAAAGATTCATTCGACGTTGAATTGACATCTGCAGGCGACAAAAAAGTTGGCGTTATCAAAGTTGTACGTGAAATCACTGGTCTTGGTCTTAAAGAAGCTAAAGAACTTGTTGACGGTGCACCAGCACTTGTTAAAGAAGGCGTTGCAACTGCAGAAGCTGAAGAAATCAAAGCTAAATTGGAAGAAGCTGGAGCTTCAGTTACTCTTAAATAAGAGGCATATACCAATTAGAATTCGGAATACTATAGTATCAGCCTTTTAGAATCGTGAACACATTTTAGAAACTGATAAATTAATTTAGTTTCCTGCCAAAAACCCTACCAAAAATTAATTTGGCAGGGTTTTTCTTTTTAATAAAATTATTTTGGAGAACAGTTGAATATTGTTCTCCTTTTTTTATTTTCTGGAGGAAAAATGACAAAAGAATTACAATCATCACGCTATATTGTCATTTCATTTTTAGTACGTGAAATGGGAATTGACATTGTTGAAGCCATCTCTCTTATGGCTGAATTAGAAAAAAGTGGCTTGGTTCGATTGGAATCAAGTGGAGATTTAATACTCAAAGAACTTGGAGGAGCGCTATGAAACGAATTACCGCAAATCAATACCAAACTTCAGAACGGTATTATAAATTACCTAAAATTCTTTTTGAGGATGAGAAATATATGGATATGAAACTAGAAGTAAAGGTGGCTTATTCTATTTTAAAAGATCGTTTAGAATTATCTCTCAGTCGTGGTTGGATAGATGAAGAAGGAGCGGTTTATTTAGTATTTTCTAACTCTAAACTGATGAAACTGTTAGGTTGTTCGAAGTCAAAATTACTGTCTATCAAAAAAATTCTTAAAGAATATGACTTAATTGATGAAGTCCAACAGTCTTCAAGTGAGAAAGGGAGACTAGCTAATAAGATTTATTTAGGGGAGTTGTCTTCTACCCCAGTAGCTAGTTCGAACAGGCCTAGTGTTAAAAAAAGACTAGGGCAGGTTGAAAATGAAACGGCCCTCGTCTCATATTCAGCCCCTAGTGATACTGAAGTTAGTGAGACTGAAATTAGTGAGACTGAATCTTTATTTATTGAGGATGAGGAGGATAGGAATACTCAACCTATCTTGAAAAGAAAAGTAGAAAAGGTCACAAAATATGATCGAGATTATATTTGGGGATTGGTGCAAGATCAATTTAGACGAGAGGGTTTTTCTGAAACAGCCAGTGAAATTGCTATGACTGATTTTGAGAGAATCTATCAGTATGCTCTTGACAATGTTCGCTTTGTTCGACGTGCGGAAGTACTTGCTGAATTTGTGTTTAACGGCCTATATTCTGTTTGGAATAACCGTGTTAGAAAAGGAGGTGGTTAAAATGTCGCCAATCGAGTGGGTATTAGTTATGCTCATTTTAATTTCAAGTGGTGTGACTCTTAGGACATTGGTAGTTGATCAGAGAGGGGTAATCAAGAAATGAGATTTATTGATTTATTTTCAGGTATCGGTGGATTTCGACTTGGAATGGAAAGTGTCGGACATGAGTGTATTGGATTTTGTGAGATTGATAAATTTGCTAGAAAATCTTATAAGTCCATTTTTCAAACGGAAGGAGAAATAGAATTTCATGACATACGAGATGTTTCAGATGACGAATTTAAAAAACTTAGAGGGAAAGTCGATGTCATCTGTGGGGGATTCCCTTGTCAAGCATTTTCAATCGCAGGAAGACGATTGGGATTTGAAGATACTAGAGGAACTTTGTTCTTTGAAATTGCTCGGGCGGCCAAACAAATCCAACCACGTTTTCTTTTTCTTGAAAATGTTAAAGGCCTACTCAATCACGATAAGGGACGGACGTTCACCACAATCCTTACCACACTTGATGAGTTGGGGTTTGATGTTGAGTGGCAGGTGCTTAACAGTAAGGATTTTGGCGTTCCCCAAAACAGAGAGAGGGTGTTTATTATCGGACATTTTAGAAAGAAAGGTACCAGACTCTTATTTCCTTTCAGACGAGAAGGTCAAGCAACTAACTCTGAGATTTTAAAAACATTAGGGAATTTGAATCCATCAAAAAGTGGAATGAGCGGTAAAGTCTATTATTCAGAAGGTCTTGCGCCAACCTTAGTTCGTGGTAAAGGAGAAGGATTTAAAGTTGCGATTCCTTGTATGACACCAGACAGATTAGAAAAGAGACAAAATGGGAGACGATTTAAGGATAATCAAGAGCCGATGTTTACTTTAAATACTCAGGATCGCCATGGTATTGTCGTTGTTGGAGATTTACCGACTAGCTTTAAGGAAACCGGTCGCGTCTATGGAAGTGAGGGCTTATCTCCAACACTGACTACGATGCAAGGAGGAGATAAAATTCCCAAAATACTGATTCCAGAACCAATCCAATTTCTAAAAGTCCGGGAGGCAACTAAAAAAGGATATGCTCAAGCAGAAATAGGAGATTCAATCAATTTGGAGAGACCAAGTTCTCAGTATCGTCGAGGTAGAGTTGGAAAAGGTATAGCGAATACGTTAACAACCAGTGGGCAAATGGGAGTAGTAGTGGCTAGCTATGAAGGAGAAGATAAACAAGTTTATCATGTAGCCGGTGTCTTAATAGAAGGACAATTTTACCGTTTGAGAATACGAAGAATCACTCCTAAAGAGTGTTTTCGCCTGCAGGGGTTTCCTGATTGGGCTTTTGAAGCTGCTAGAAAAGTCTCCAGTAATAGTCAGCTCTATAAACAAGCTGGTAATAGTGTAACCGTTCCTGTTATTGCTGCAATCGCAAAGAAATTAAAAGAAATAGAGGAAAAAGATGAAAGCATTAAATAAAGAATCGATACTAGATTGTGATGAATTAGAAACAGAATTACATGGTGCAGAAATCAAACAGCTGGATGAACAATTATTTTTGATGCGCAATTATCCATGTGAGTTTGAAGTAACATTTTTAGATGATTACCATAAAAAACATAATTACCCCCTATTTTACGAATCCTTTCTTCAAAACGTTATGGAATTCCTTGAGAGTCAAGACATAAAGAATGGAGTTGATGCCTTTGTAGATGATAATCATAATCTTGTTTTTGTTTTATATGGGCAAGGCTATCGAGCCGAGGGAAAAGAGGGAATACTTACAACCCAAGTAACTGTAAAAGCTTATGATGAAGACAAGAAGCCGATTAACTTCGCAAATTTATTAGATTCCTTAATCGTCTCAGAATATCAAATGGAACCGAATCTTTGGGAGGTCTCCCATGATTGATCTCTATCTAAGTAAAAATAGCCAAAGAAATCAACTTCTTTTAGACTTCTTCCAAAACTATGGCGTCGAGGTATCTTGTCATTCAGTTTCTGAAATGACAAAGGACAAATTAATTGAGATGATGAGCTATTCTTCAGATTGTTTTGAGTTTTTATCTCCCAATTTATTACGATTTAAGAACCGTGACAATCTAAGATTAACGGATTTCGTTGAGATGATCTTAAAAAATCCTGAACTAACCATCAGACTTCCTCTTGCGGTTTCAAATAAGCGGGTTTATCCAAATCTGAATTTGGAAGAGGCTAGAGCTTTATTGCCAAGAGATACGAAACAATTGATTTACATGGCACAAACACATTATTTATCTAACTAAAGGAGAAGCAATATGGCTGAACGATTTTGGGAGAACTTGTCCATTATTTTGGCTGAAAGAAATATCAGCTGGATTGAGTTAACCAGAAAAATGTTTGCGGGAGAGTTTCACTATCCAAGTGAATTGAATCGTTTGTATCAAAAGATTCGCCACTATAAGATGGTACAACGAATGCCTCAAAGTCCATGGGTAGAAAGGATTGTGCAGGTATTAGATTTAGATTATGAAGATTTATTTCGGAGGTAACTATGAAAAGAATAATTCCAGTTTATATATTCCAACAAGTAAATGTCCTATTGGTATCTCTATACTTACTGAAATTGCTTTGTATCGGTGAGTTAACTATACTACAGATTCTCTATGGAGCGTCGCTCATTTCTTTTTTATGGATGTATGGCAAACGTAAACAAGCTTATAAGGTCAATATGAAATCTAGGATAAAATGGCTTGGTATTGGATTCGTTAGCCTACTGATTATAAGTCTATGTTTTAGTCTGATTCATGCTCAAGGAAGCACGAATCAAGCAAACTTAATTGGGCTTCAACATCAAGTTCCTTGGTTTTCATTTTTATTGTTCTTAATCAATGCGAGTATGGTTGAAGAATTTTTGTATCGAGAAATTTTATGGAACTTGGCTAGAAAATTAGATATTCGAGTTGCTTTGACAAGTGTTTTATTTGCCTTAGCACATCATCCAGGAACCATTCTAGGTTGGTGTTTGTATGTTTCACTTGGGATGTTTTTAGGGCTTGTACGCTATAAATCTGACTTATGGGGCAGTATGGGTCTACATTTAGTGTGGAACCTATCAGTCTATGTCTTATTTTTTCTTTAATAATAGCTGGTCTGTCTTACGTATGGATTAATTTTGAAATAAAAAACTAAATGAATTGATTTTAAAGAAATAAAATGCTAACATATATAGAAAATGTTAGCATTTTATTTCTAAGAAAGGAGAATGATATGGTTGATAAAAGAGAGAAACTGATGAACTCTTTCAATCAGTATGGTTTTTTAACTTTTAAACAAGTGATAGATGAAAATTTACACTACAAAACCTTATTAAAAATGGTTGCAGAAGGAAAAATCGATGCTGAAGAAAAAGGCTTATATCGCTTACCTGATATTTATTTAGATGAGTGGTTTGTTCTTCAGTATCGATTTCCAAAGGGAATCTTTTCTTTGGAGACAGCACTTTGGTTACATGGTTTATCTTTGACTATCCCTTTTAACATGACGATGAGTTTTCCTTATGGTACGAATACCAAAAACATTAAGGAAGCAGATATACGTCCTATTATTTTACGCTCTCACTATAGTGAAGGAATTATTGAAATAGAGCGTCTTCCTGGCCAATTTATTAAAGTTTATGAAGTTGAACGAGTTTTGGTTGAGTGTCTAAGACCAGTTCATCAGGTGGATCTTCAAATTATTGCACCAGCGTTTAAGAAATATTTTCAACAGAATCAAATTCATTTACACAAATTATTTTATTATGCCCAGCTATTTAAAGTAACTGATAAGTTACAATCTTATACGGAGGTACTATCTTAATGTTTTCAAATGCGAATAGCTTTAAAGCAAAAATCAAAAACATTTCAAAAGATAAGGGAATTCCAGCTCAACAAGTACAACAACATTATTTAATTGAGCAAGTGTTAAAGCTGATTTCTACTAGTTCTTATAGAGATTCCTTCATTGTAAAAGGAGGGTATCTAATAGGTCAAATGATCGGACTAGATAAGCGAACCACAATGGATTTAGATGTCACTCTGAAGGGAACCGAAATGAGCAGAGAACATTTGATTCATATCTTTGAAGAGATTCTTTGTTCTAAAACTGATGGATTTTCATTTTCAGTAGATAAGCTAGAACCTATTCGCCAAGATGATGAATATGGAGGATTTTCATTAAAATTAAATGCAACTTTCGATACATTAAAGGAGTTTGTTTTTATTGATATTACTACTGGTGATAAGATCACACCAAGAGAAATTACTTATTCAATGAGTTCTATCTTTACTAATGAAAGCATCAAGATATGGACATATAATCTAGAGACTGTACTTGCTGAAAAGTTAGAAACGATCATCAGTAGGGGATTGGCTTCGACACGCCCACGTGATCGATATGATCTTTTCACCTTGTATAAACTTAGAAAAGAAGAGATTAATCTAGAAGTATTAAAAAATGCACTTGAGAATACGGCAGAAAAACGTAAAAGTAAAGATACTATTTATAATTGGGAAGAACAAGTGAGAGGAATTGAAATTTCTGATTATCAGAAAGAGCTATGGATTCGTTATCAACGCCAATTTAAGTATGCTAAAGATATCTCATTTGATAACTCTGTTCAGGTTATTAGGGAAATTATGCAACAAATATTTTAGTACAAAAGTAACTCATTAGTAAAGCAGTGAGTTGCTTTTTTTATTCCAATAACTCCAAAAATGTGATAAAAATTTCAACTACTCTTATCTATAATAAAGCTACCTGTTCTTTGAAAATTGAATCCACTCCGTCTTGATTAGCGTGCCTGTGTAAGTAGGGACTGAGAGTATTTCCCTGTGAAGGGCAACTGGCACAAGACGTGTGTGAGAATTTTCTAACAGACACGGAGTTTATCGTTACCAGACTTAAACGATGCGACAAACTAGATAAAGGAGTTAATCATGAAGGTAGTAAACTTGTATGATTTGAAACAAATGGGAAATAAAGGTGGTTGTACCATCCAATTGATTCATCACTTTCCCTTTGGTATGGGCTTAGGACATCTCAAAAAAGACTACATTGAATTTAAACGTGTTGGTATCATTGATGGGAAAGCAGTAGAAGTTACTCTTCGAGAACCTTATTCGAGAGATCTACTGCAGGTTGTCAAGTCGATTAAGCAACGTCAGAAATTGATAGCTTATCGTTATAAAGAAGGAAAGCTGCTATTTGTGAAGAAGGAGGCATCAGATGTCCTCTGAACAACAGGAACGAATGGCAGTTCAATATGCTGAGCGTAGTCTTTTATTTACTGTCAAAAGTCTCTTAAAGATTCTAGAATGGTCTAGACGTCAGGCTCTAGCACAAGACTCTGCCTATAAGATAGGGGTACAGAAATTAGAAGAATTGCTACAATCTCCCTATGCGATTGATACGATTAATCTGAAGAAAGATTTTTTAGACAACCCAATTGATATAGAGAAATTTAAAGCTTTTTTAGAAAAAGAAGAGATTCCTTTGGCTATCGCTTGGCAAGGAGATTCTCTACATTTCTACACGAAAGATCGTTCGATTCTAGACAATCATTTAGACCATCTGTTAGAAAAAATGGTTAATGATCCGAAGAAATTAGCTGATTTTACCATGGATAAGTCATTAGACGATGCAATTGATGAAGCTAAATCCCAAATTACCTTTAGACAAGAAGGGGCCGTCAAACAGAAAGAGATGGTGAGATGATGTACAGTGGAAAGAAATTCCTACTATTCTCACTGTTAGGCGTCTTACTAGGCTATCTTTTTCATCGTTTGACGCTTTTGTATGATTCCTATACTGGAAATACATTAGATAAATGGACTCATCTTCTAATGGAAGGTCAAGATGAAGTTCTTCAGTCGCCATGGAATGTTTCTTTTACTGGAAAATCAAGTGCTTTTTTTCTACTAGGCTTTGTGATGATGTTGCTGGTTTATCTCTATCTAGAGACTGGTAAAAAACAATATCGAGAAGGGGTAGAATACGGGAGCGCCCGTTTTGGAACTCTAAAAGAAAAGAAGTTTTTTTACGGTAAGGAATTTTCTCATGATACAATCTTAGCCAAAGATGTTCGTCTAACTTTGTTAGATAAAAAGCCACCACAATATGATAGAAATAAGAATATTGCGGTGATTGGAGGTTCAGGAAGTGGGAAGACATTTCGCTTTGTGAAACCCAATCTGATTCAGATGAATAGTTCAAATATTGTCGTGGATCCTAAAGATCACTTGGCCGAAAAAACAGGCAAACTCTTTTTAGAAAATGGCTATCAAGTAAAGGTGTTAGATTTAGTCAATATGAAGAACTCAGATGGCTTCAATCCTTTTCGCTATATAGAGACAGAAAACGATTTGAATCGCTTACTGACGGTATATTTTAATAATACCAAAGGCTCTGGCTCTCGTAGTGATCCATTTTGGGATGAAGCTTCTATGACTTTGGTTCGAGCTTTAGCCTCTTACTTGGTCGATTTCTATAACCCACCTAAAACAAGAGAACAGCTCATAGAAGAAAGTCGTTTAAGTCAAGCAGAATACCAAAACTTGTTGAAACTTCAAAAAAAAGAAGTGGAAGAGCGGAAAAAACGAGGGCGTTATCCAAGTTTTGCTGAAATCTCAAAACTCATTAAACACTTATCCAAGGGTGAAAACCAAGAAAAAAGTGTCTTAGAAATTCTATTTGGAAATTATGCTAAAAAGTATGGGACTGAAAATTTTACCATGCGAAACTGGGCAGATTTCCAAAATTATAAGGATAAGACTCTGGATTCTGTTATAGCTGTAACCACTGCTAAATTTGCCCTCTTCAATATTCAAAGTGTCATGGATTTGACCAAAAGAGATACCCTTGATATGAAGACATGGGGTAAGGAAAAATCAATGGTTTACTTAGTTATCCCAGATAACGATAGTACCTTTCGCTTTCTTTCAGCCCTCTTTTTTTCAACCGTATTTCAAACCCTAACAAGACAAGCAGATATTGATTTTAAGGGTCAATTGCCTCTTCATGTGAGAGTTTACTTAGATGAGTTCGCAAATATCGGAGAAATCCCAGATTTTGCTGAACAAACCTCAACAGTTCGTTCTCGTAATATGAGTCTCGTTCCTATTCTACAAAATATTGCCCAACTTCAAGGGCTCTATAAAGAAAAAGAAGCTTGGAAAACCATTCTTGGGAACTGTGATAGCTTAGTCTACTTAGGTGGGAATGATGAAGATACCTTTAAATTTATGAGTGGCTTACTCGGTAAACAAACCATTGATGTTCGAAATACTAGTCGTTCCTTTGGTCAGACAGGTTCAGGATCCCTTTCTCATCAAAAGATTGCTCGTGATTTAATGACACCTGATGAAGTCGGAAATATGAAACGGCATGAATGCTTGGTTCGAATTGCTAATATGCCAGTCTTTAAAAGCAAAAAATACAATTCTATCAAGCATCCAAACTGGAAGTACCTAGCCAATCAAGAAACTGATGAACGGTGGTGGAACTATCAAATCAATCCTTTGAATCAAAGACAAGAAAACCATCTTGAAGGCCTTAGAATTCGTGATTTAACTTTTGAATCTAGTTTAAAATAAAAATAGAAAAGAGGAAATAGATGATTACGCATTTTAAAGGTTTTGTTTATGGAGTAGACGCAAGTGCCATGTTTGCACAAGCTATGTCTTTGTTACAGAAGGGATTGATTGCGGTTGGTGCCTTTCTCGTTGTTGTGGGGATTGTCAACCTTGCAACCAACATTAAAGATGGTGGACCAGGTGTTCGGAATGCCATTCTTGAAATTGTCGGTGGAGTTATGGTCGGGGCTGCTGGAGCCTTTGTAACTCAGATTTCAATTTAGGAGGATAAACAATGACATGAATCTTAGTTTAGTCTCACCCTTTGTTTACCTTGCATCTGAAAAAATATCAGCTGAAAATTTATTTGAAGGATTTAATGTGGATTTACAATCTACTGTAGATCTGATTAAATCTCTATCTAGCTACAATCCAACAGTTTGGACTTACATGTCTAGTATCACCAAAAGTGTCATGCAGCCTCTTGGAGTTGCGATTTTATCAGTTGTTCTCATCTTAGAATTTTCAAAGATGGCAAAGAAAATTGCTAACTCAGGAGGAGCGATGACCTTTGAAGCATTAGCGCCGATGTTGATTAGTTATATTATGGTCGCAGTTGTAATTACCAACACTACCGTCATTGTAGAAGCCATCATCGGGATTGCGAGTCATGCCATTGAACAAGTGGCCTCGATTGTGGCTCACGGTGGGGCAAAGTATGATACCATCTCTGGATTAAAAGGTTCAGGATTTATTGGCCGTATGATTGTGGGCTTTTTCGCCCTCCTAATTTGGCTTGTTCGGATAGTAAGTGCAGCCATGGTTAATCTTTTGATATCTATTCGATTTATTCAACTCTACCTTATGATTCCATTTGCCCCTCTTACGATTCCAACATTTTTAAGTGATGAGTGGAAGTCTATTGGTATTGGCTATTTAAAAAATATTATGGTCTATGCGGTACAAGGGGTTCTTATTTTTCTGATTGTTTCTCTTGTCCCTTTGTTTGAATCTGCTGGGAAAATAGCTGTTTCAAATGGTGCGGGAGTCTTGCAATCACTTGCGATTATGTTTGGTAGTTTGATACAAGCTATCTTACTGATTATTGCTCTCGTTGGTTCTCAACGTACGGCTCGCTCAATCTTAGGTATGTAATTAGATAAAGGCTAGGAAGTGATTGCTTCTTAGCCTTTTTAGAAAGGAAAGTCATGAATACACGAGTCTTTAAAGACATCTCAAAATACCAACACAGGGCTTGGTTAGGTTTCACCACAAGGCAAATCATCTTTGTTTTACCAGCCTTTATTGTCACAATTATTGTTTTGGGCTTGAATCTCTTTTTCTGGCAATTTGGAGATTGGTTTGTTTACGGTTTTGTGTTTGCCTTTACCATCCCCCTCATGCTTTTTGGAGTCTATAAACCCAATGATTTATATTTTGAACATTATTTGAAATACCGTCTTCATTTTGAATTAACGGTTCCCCTACGCACAATTACAGGAAAGAAAGGACCTGAACATGAAAAGAAAATCAAATACATTAAAGAAACCAAAAACTTCAATGACTAATAAAAAGGAAGAAATTAAAGGAAAAAAAGAGGAAGTGTTACCCTCTACAGCGAATAGCCTTGCCTATCAAGCCCTGTACCAAAATGGTCTAATGCAGGTAAAAGAAGATTATTTCTCACAAAGCTACTTACTTGGGGACGTCAATTACCAAACTGTTGGTTTAGAAGATAAGGGCGCAATCATTGAGAAGTATTCTGATTTGATTAACTCTTTAGATGACCAAACCAACTTCCAATTGACCATCTTTAATAAAAGATTGAATTTAGAAAAGTTTAGACAGAGTGTTCTGTATGAGGAAAAAGAAGATGGGTATGATAGCTATCGTAAAGAATTGAATCGGATGATGAATCAAAATTTAGACAGTGGGGAAAATAACTTTTCGGCTGTGAAACTGATTAGCTTTGGTAGAAAGGATTCTAATCCTAAACAAGCCTATCGTTCCTTGTCTCAAATTGGAGAATATTTCAAGAGTGGTTTCTCAGAAATTGATGCTCGATTTGAATCCTTGGCTGGAGAAGAACGGGTGAACTTGTTGGCGGATATGCTTAGAGGAGAACACCATCTTCCTTTTTCTTATCGTGATTTAACGAGATCTGGTCAGACAACTCGTCACTTCATAGCGCCTAATCTCTTGGATTTTAAAAACAAGAATTACCTACAAATCAATGACCGCTTATTACAGATTGTCTATGTCAGAGACTACGGCATGGAATTAGGCGATCAGTTTATTCGAGACCTCATGCAAGGAGATTTGGAATTGATTGTAAGCCTTCATGCTCAAAGTTCGACTAAGGCGGATGCGATGAAGAAACTACGAACAAAGAAGACCTTGATGGAATCCCAAAAGATTGGGGAACAACAAAAACTAGCTCGTACAGGTATCTATTTGGAAAAAGTAGGTCATGTATTAGAAAGTAATATCGATGAAGCTGAAGAACTTTTAAAAACCATGACCGAGACAGGTGATAAACTGTTTCAAACGGTCTTCTTGATTGGGGTCTTTGGTCAGGATGAAGTAGAACTCAAACAAGCCCTAGACACTATCCAACAAGTGGCCGGCTCAAATGACCTAATGATTGATAAACTTCCATATATGCAAGAAGCAGCCTTTAATAGTTTGCTGCCATTTGGTTGTGATTTTTTAGAGGGAGTATCACGGAGTTTATTAACGTCCAATATAGCAGTGAACTCACCTTGGACTTCAGTAGACTTACAAGACCGTAGTGGGAAATATTATGGTATCAATCAAATATCAAGTAATATTATTACCATTGATCGCAGCCTATTAAATACACCGTCTGGTCTGATTTTAGGAACATCTGGAGCTGGGAAAGGGATGGCAACCAAGCATGAAATTATCACGACCAAAATCAAGGAATCTGGTGAAAATACAGAAATTATCATCGTTGATCCAGAAGCGGAGTACAGTGTCATTGGACGGGCTTTTGGTGGAGAAATGATTGATATTGCGCCCGATTCCCAAACTTATCTCAATGTCCTTGACTTGTCTGAGGAAAATATGGATGAGGATCCTGTAAAGGTAAAATCAGAATTTCTTTTATCCTTTATCGGTAAGTTATTGGATAGAAAAATGGACGGAAGAGAAAAATCGATTATCGACAGAGTCACCAGACTCACCTATCAGTCATTTAAAGAGCCTTCTTTGGAAGAATGGGTCTTTGTCTTGAGCCAACAACCAGAAGAAGAAGCGCAGAATTTGGCACTTGATATGGAACTGTATGTCGAAGGTTCTCTTGATATTTTTTCTCATAAGACCAATATTCAGACAGGATCTAATTTCTTAATCTATAATGTTAAAAAGTTAGGAGATGAGCTGAAACAAATTGCTCTTATGGTTGTTTTTGATCAGATATGGAATCGTGTCGTTCGGAATCAAAAATTAGGGAAGAAGACCTGGATTTATTTTGATGAAATGCAGCTTCTCTTATTAGATAAATATGCTAGTGATTTCTTCTTTAAATTGTGGAGTCGTGTCAGAAAATATGGAGCCAGTCCGACTGGGATAACCCAAAATGTCGAAACCTTATTGTTAGATCCCAATGGTAGACGGATTATTGCAAATAGTGAATTTATGATTCTTCTCAAGCAAGCAAAAAATGACCGAGAAGAATTGGTTCAACTCTTAGGATTGTCAAAAGAACTTGAAAAATACCTAGTCAATCCAGAAAAAGGTGCAGGACTGATAAAAGCTGGTTCCGTTGTCGTTCCATTTAAAAATAAGATTCCTCAAGGTACTCAATTGTTTGATATCATGAGTACAGATCCTGATAAAATGGCTTCTAATTAAGGGGAAGGTAAATGAAGGATAAAAGAGAAATCATACGTGCCCGAAAGGCATTTAGAAGAAGTCTAAAAGATGAGAAGAAATTCTTGAAAAAAGGAAAGGAGGAGGTGAAGAAACAGAAAAAAGATTCCGCTGTACTGGATGAAAAAGCATGGAAAAAAGAGATAAAGGAAAAGCTAGAGGAGATGAGAGAAGCTTCAAAGGCTAGAGTAAAACAAGCAAATGAAGACTACAATCATATTCTTCAAAATAGTCCTCCATCTCTTTTAAATCGTAAAGAATTAAGAGACAGACGGTTGCCTCATGCTAGGAAACGATTGAAAATAGCCAAGAAGCAATTTAAGGAAGCAAAGATAGAAGCAAAAGAAGAAAGAAAAGAGAGTCGTAAAGAAAGAAAAACCAATCAAAAATTTTTCTACGGTCAGGAATCGAAACATAAATCTAATTTTTTCTTTCAAGGAAAGAGTTTAGAAGAATTAAAAGCTAAGAAAGAAGTCAAGGCCGCAAAAGAGAATCTAAAATCTACTAAACAAGCCTATAAGTCCAAAAAAGTCAGTAGGAAAGCCAAAACTTTTCTTTATGTCCTTGGACGTGAAGGTGGAGAGTTAGCTTCAGAAAATGAAGATTTAGAAGGCTATCGCACACTTCAAGAGACAATTAGAAAAGGAAAACGCTACAGTCGCCTTTCTTATAACCTTGGAAAAGCTAGTGTCAAAACAGGACAAGCAACAGGTCGTTTTACCAAGAAAAGACTGACCAACACAAAAGAGCGATACCATCATTTTAAGGATGGAAAAGGATGGAAACTAGCGAAAGATAACCCAAGTTCCTTTAAAAATCGGTTTCGAAAATTAAAGAAACAAGGTCTTACAAGTGTCCGAAATATCTATCAAAAACTAAAAGCAGCCTTTTCCTTCTTTACATTTGCGGCTGGAAATCCTGTAACCTGGATAGTTGGAGGAATAGTCTTTCTTCTTTTACTTATAATGAGCTTCTTTTTAGGATTTTCATCTGCTAGTTTGATTCAACAAGATGAATTTGAATTAACAAAAGCTTATACCCACCTAACTTGGGAAGATGCAGAACATACTCGCACAAATGACAAAGGAATTACTTATTACACAAAAGTTGATGATGTGATGGGGTATATGAACTTTAAATTCCATGACTATGAGTTACACAAACCAGTTCACTTATTTAGTTCAGAAACTTACAAGGATTATCTGTCTACTTTGTGGCATGATTTAAACGATGGGGATGATTTGAAATCCATGCAAGACCTCTATGAAACTCCTAAGTATAAACTATCGAAAGACGATCAAGAGGAAATAAAGGAACTAAAAGAAGAGGGTATCTATACTTCCATGCAGGAATTGGACAATCCATTTGAGGGGAAAAGCAACGAAGATAGTCTAACCATGACTTATCGTTATGGATACTATGATTTAGACGGAAAACCTACTCTTCAGGAGTATATTCTACTAGAAGCGAAGGCTCACCAAACAATTGTCGCACCAATGGATGGTGTTGTATCTCTAGACGGAGATGATGTTATTCTCACTAACGGAAAAGGAGAGAATGAGAGTCGATTGACCTTGTATTCTATTCATAATGGCCGTGCGATTGAGGGGACAAGAGTCCTAACGGGTGATGTTATTGGTGAGACACCAGACGATACAGGTTTGAAAGTTTCCTATCAAAAGTATAAAAACAAGAAAGAAAAATTGGTGTATGTCAATCCGCAATTTTATTTTCCCAAAGTCATTCAACTTCAGACCACTATCTTACCTGCCATTGGTCAGTTTGGTGGGGATGAGTTTGAACGAGCGAAACATATTTATGAGTTTTTGAAATCTCAAGGGGCAAGTCCCCAAGCCATTGCGGCTATTTTAGGAAATTGGTCGGTAGAGTCTTCTATCAATCCTAAACGAGCTGAGGGAGATTATTTATCTCCTCCTGTTGGCGCTACCGATTCCTCATGGGATGATGAAAACTGGTTAGCGATAGGAGGTCCAGCCATTTATAGTGGTGCTTATCCTAATATTCTTCATAGAGGTCTAGGTTTAGGGCAATGGACAGATACAGCAGATGGGTCAACACGTCATACAGCCTTGTTGAATTATGCAAATATCAAAAATAAGAAGTGGTATGATTTAGACCTCCAACTTGATTTTATGCTTCATGGAGATAGTCCTTACTATCAAAGTTGGTTAAAGGATTTCTTTAAAAATACGGGCAGTGCAGCCAATCTCGCCCAACTCTTCCTCACCTATTGGGAGGGAAATTCTGGTGACAAACTACTGGAAAGACAAACCAGAGCAACGGAATGGTATTACCAAATTGAAAAAGGTTTCAGCCAAACAAATGGAGGACAGGCAAAGAGTGATCCGCAATCCCTTGAAGGGGTTCGTGGAGACTTGTATGAGCATTCTGTTCCTGGTGGTGGAGATGGTATGGCCTATGCCTATGGACAATGTACATGGGGTGTTGCGGCTCGTATGAACCAATTAGGCTTGAAATTAAAAGGAAGCAATGGAGAGAAGATTCCAATCATTAATACCATGGGAAATGGTCAGGACTGGGTTGCGACAGCTTCAAGTCTTGGTGGGGAAACTGGCTCTACACCAAGAGCAGGTGCTATTGTTTCTTTTGTGGGAGGTACACATGGCACACCAGCAGACTATGGTCATGTAGCTTTTGTAGAGAAGGTCTATGATGATGGTTCTTTCCTTGTGTCTGAAACTAACTATGGTGGCAACCCTAACTATACCTTTAGAAAAATCTCTCAAGCAGATAGTGCCATTAGTTTTGCCTATACTACGAAATAGAAGAGTTTACACTTGAAATTTTAGCTATTTTCAGGTAAAATAAATAGTGTAGATGAGTGGTCGGCTCATGGTCAATCTGATAGTAATCTTGGACATAAGGGCCAAGCGGTGGCGGACACCAGAACGAAATCCGATAGCAATCTTGGACGTAAGGGCCAAGCGGTGGCAGACACCAGAATAAACCGACTGACTAGGTGGCTTACAGACTCTGTAAACCACCTTTTTTGTGAGGAAAATATGGAAAATATGGAGAATTTTGAAGTTTATCGTAATCCTAATTACACCGAAAAAATAAAACTTCAGCGTTTTTTTACACAGTTACAAATTGCGGCTTCTTTTTTTAAAGAACACTTTGTTGGCAAAATCATGTATTATGAAACGGAAATTGAAAGTGTTGAACTTCATTTTTCACCTACTAATTTCATGCACCTATGTGGTGTTGATTACCGAAAAGGTGCAGGCAGTTTCTTTGATGATTGTTTAAATAGACATGTCATAATTGATGAGTTGAAAATAAAAAAAGATGGAACCACGATGCAAAAGTTACAAGTTTTAGGATCCATTGAGGAGTTATTGGGAAAGCATGTTCATCTAACTGGTTCAGGACGTTATTTGTATTTGGAGTTTGATTATGCTCTACGTACAAGAAAACAGATACTAGCATTAACATTGAAAGAGACATCTAGGAAAATTGTTCCTCAATCTTTATTAGATTTGAAGAGAAAGACCGTATTTCCAAAAGGTCAAAAAGTAATTTCAATTTACTCAAAACATTTACAAACGTCGGAACTTTTTTATTATTTAAAAGATTAGTTTACATATCTTTTGTGGCATAAAATATATTTTTATCATTTTAAGGAGAACGCAGTTTTGGCTCGTTCTCTTTTTTGTTGTGATACTTCTTTCAAGGAATATTTGGTAGGATTGGAGTGAAAAAAGATTAACTAGGAAAGAAGGAAGTATATGGAAGCCATTTATCAACGTGATTCGGATCAAGATGGACTAACTGATGCTCAAGAATTGGCGCTAGGAACCAATCCTCTTAGCGCAGATTCTGATGGTGATGGTCGTTCAGACTTAGTGGAAGTAGAAGAAGGAACCAATCCCTTAGAAAAGGATTTACAAGACATAGACCAAACAAGTATAACTGAACCGTCTTCAGTATTTATGGAAATGAAACAAAAGATTTCAGATATGATGGAGAGTCACTACAAGGAATTTATACAGGCTCTGATTAGTATTGAAACAGGGATTGAAAACCAACAAGACCTTGAAGACTTATATACTTACTACATGAGAACAGATGCCGTTTCTCTTTTGTCTAGTGATTTAGAAACCAGTCCTCAAGAGGTTGAAATGGAGATAGAGTTGTAGGGGAATCATGTGATTCTCCTATTTTCGTATAGATGAAAGGAGCGAGTATGGAAGTAATGCAATTATTGGCAATGTTTCGTGGAACAATTCCAAAAGATAGGGAGAAAATGGACCTATTTCTTCGCTATCAGGCGCAACATTTTGATGAGAAATGGCAGGACCTGGTAGAGAGTTTTTTGGCTGAAGAGTGCAAGATAGAAGAGATACCTCATGTCTATTCGTTTCATCAAGATATTATTTCTTTCCTAGAGGCTAGTTCTGAAAATAATGACCAAGATTTAGAAAGTTACACAAGAAATTTTGGACAAGCAGGTCTAAGTAAATTATCTCAATTAAGTAATTTTGAGAAAAACTTGGTGCTAGAAGTCGCAACCTATAACCTTTCCACTCGATTTTATATCCAATCTGAAAAAGAGAAGCTAACACCATTAAGTGAGCTTGTATGTCATCAGAAACAGGATGTCAATTTAGTCAATGTCTATCGGGTTGCGAATAATCTATCTGACCGCATTAGTAGAGATATAGAGGAGTTTCTTCTAATGGTTGATTCCAAAGAACTAAAAAAAGAGATTCTTGAGATTCATTTTGAAGAAAAAGAAGGAGAGGTTCTAGCCTATTTGGGTTCAGAATTGATGGCTACTTTAGATACCGTTACGAATCTTGTCCATCATGAAGAAAACTACCAACAACTTCCACTGACACAAAAGCTGAAGATTATTACTCATTTTGATGAAGTAAAGGCTATAAGAGAAAAGTCTAAGCAAGTAGAGGAATCCTTATCTCCTTCAAGTGATATTGAACAGGAAACGGAAGAAACGAACTCCTTTTCTAATGTCGATAAAATTGTAGAAGAAGCTTTGAGGGAATATCCAATCGGTTCACAAGTAAGTTATAAAGGACAAGTATTTCAGTTGGTTTCGATTGAAAATGCACAGTTAAATGACTTAGTTCGCCTAGAGCTATTCAATGATTCCAACCAGTTATTTGAAGAGAACCCTATCTTATACTTGAACAGTTTGGAAGAGATTGAACAAGCCTTATCTCTCGTAGAACTTGAAAAAGAAGATTCAGAGATTGAGATTGATTCATCAAGTGAAAGTCAGGAAATAGATTTGTTTTCCTATCTGGAAGAAGAAAATGAAAAGGATAAGGAAACAGAAACGCTTATTGTAGGCATAGAAGAGACGGATGTCCCTGTTCTAGATTTTGTTTTTCCAGATGATTTAGAGGACTTTTACCCTAAGACAAATCGAGAAAAAATTGAAACGAATATCGCCGCAATTGACCTTGTTAAAAGATTAGAAAAAGAGGGACGACAAGCGAATCCAGAAGAACAAGAACTACTAGCTAAGTATGTTGGATGGGGTGGTCTTGCCAATGAATTTTTCGATGAACTCAATCCAAAGTATGAAACAGAACGTTTAACTCTTAAGAGTTTAGTAAGTAAATCAGAGTACTCCACTATGAAACAAAGTTCTCTCACAGCCTATTATACAGACCCAATGATTATTCGCCAGATTTGGCAAAAATTAGTGGACGACGGCTTTGAGGGAGGAAGGATTTTAGATCCTTCTATGGGTACTGGGAACTTCTTTGCGGCTATGCCTAGAAGTATACGAGATAAATCAGAACTCTATGGGGTTGAATTAGACAGTGTGACAGGCGCAATCGCAAAACAACTACATCCCAATACCCATATTGAAGTGCGAGGATTTGAAGAAGTTCCCTATCAAAATAATAGTTTTGATTTAGTCTTAACGAATGTTCCTTTTGGAAATTTTCGCATTGCCGATAAAAACTATGATAAACCTTATATGATTCATGATTACTTTGTCAAACACTCACTTGATTTAGTAAGAGACGGAGGACAAGTGTCGATTATCTCATCTATCGGGACAATGGATAAACGGACAGATAATGTTTTACAAGAGATTAAAACCAATACTCATTTTTTAGGGGGAGTTCGTTTGCCGGATACAGCTTTTAAAAAGATTGCAGGTACTCGAGTGACCACAGACCTCCTCTTCTTTCAAAAGGATCAAGCAAAGAATCTTAATGAAGAGGAACTTGTTTTTAGTGGTTCTATTCCGTTTGAGGAGGATAAGCGTGTCTGGATCAATCCTTATTTTGATGGGAAATACAACACACAAGTTTTGGGTGAATATGAAGTACGTAATTTTAATGGAGGAACCCTCAATGTTAAGGGGGTATCAGAAACATTAGCTACTGACATTATGGAATCATTAGAGAATGTGGAAGCACCTAAACCAATTGACAATTCTTTGAAAGCACCTGTTTTTATCCAAGAAGAAGTGGATAATTCTATCCCAAGTCGTATACGTGAGAACTTAGCGCTCTATTCTTTTGGATATGAGGGAAATCAAATTTATTACCGAGATACGCATGGCATTCGGAAAAGTTCAAAAGTAGACGAAATTAGTTATTATGTAGATGAGAAGGGAGATTTTAAAGCATGGGACAGTTCTTTGTCTGAACATAAAATAGACCGATTCGTTCAACTTCATTTGACAGATGAGGAAGCACTAGATGTTTACAAGTCAGAAGAAGCGAGTAAAAGAGGGAAATATAAGGGACTGTTCAAAAAAACTGTCTTTTATGAAAGCCCCTTATCGGATAAGGATATTAGTCGTATTAAGGGCATGGTTGATTTGAGAGAGACCTATCAATCCTTAATTAAAATTCAACGTCATCAAGATTATAGTCGGACAGATTTTCAGGTATTACTTAGTAAACTCAATCATGACTATGACCGCTTTGTAAGTCAATTTGGATACTTGAATGCCTCAATCAATCGGAACTTATTTGATAGTGACGATAAGTATTCCTTACTAGCTAGTTTGGAAGATGAGTATATTGATTCTAAAGACCAGAAAGTGAAATATAAAAAATCTTTAGCTTTTGAGAAAGCATTGGTTAGACCAGAGAGAGTGATTGCAAGAGTTTCAACGGCTCTAGATGCCTTAAACTCTAGTTTATCGGATGGTAGAGGGGTTGATTTAGACTATATGGTATCAATTTACCCTGAACATAGCCAAGCTGCTATTTTAGATGAGTTAGGTGACCAGATTTTAATGGATCCAGAAAGCTATTTAAGAGGAGAAAGAAAATATCTTTCTAAGAACCAGTTTTTATCAGGAGATATTCTCAACAAGATAGAAGTAGTTCAACTATTAGTAGAGGAAAACAACCAAGAATATGATTGGAACCATGCTTTAGATTTGTTAGAATCTGTTCGCCCTCCACGGATTCATCTGGCAGATATTGAGTTTAAAATAGGGTCACGTTGGATTCCTCAATCCGTTTATGGTAAATTTGCCTTTGAATGTTTTACCAATCGTGAATTTGAATTGTCTTCGCCAGATGTTGAACAAGTCATTGAAGTGAATCCTGTCGATGGCCAGGTTCATTTAAGGACATCATTTGCTTATCGCTATCCAAGTGCCAAAGATAGTAGTCTTGGAGTCAGTGGGTCACGTTATGATACAGGAAGAAAGGTTTTTGAGAATTTACTAAATTCAAACCAACCGACGATTACTATGACTGTTACGGAAGGAGAAAAGAAAAAGACCATCACAGATTTGGAAAAAACCTCTGTTCTAAGAGCAAAAGAGCAGCATTTACAAGAGCACTTTCAAGACTTTGTCTCACGGTATCCAGAAGTCCAACAAGTTATCGAAGAAAGTTATAATCGTCTTTATAATCGAACGGTTAGTCGAGAGTATGACGGTAGCCATCTAGTCATTGATGGCTTAGCACAAAACATCAGTCTTCGTCCTCACCAAGAGAATGCTATTCAAAGAATCGTAGAAGAAAAAAGAGCCTTATTAGCTCATGAGGTAGGTTCAGGAAAGACCTTGACAATGCTTGGTGCTGGGTTTAAATTAAAGGAGTTGGGGATGGTTCATAAGCCCTTGTATGTGGTGCCCTCTAGTTTGTCTGCTCAGTTTGGCCAAGAAATCATGAAATTTTTCCCGACTAAAAAAGTCTTTGTGACCACTAAGAAAGATTTTGTGAAGGCGAGAAGAAAACAATTTGTGTCCCGTATTATTACAGGAGATTACGATGCCATTGTCATTGGGGATTCTCAATTTGAAAAAATCCCTGTCAGTAAGGAAAGACAGATGAACTATATAGAGGATAAACTTAATGAACTACGAGAGATTAAAACACATTCTGAAAATAAGTATACCGTTAAAGAAGCAGAGCAATCAATAAGTGGTCTAGAGAAACAATTGGAAGAACTCCAACGCTTCAATCGTGATAGCTTTATTGATTTTGAAAATCTAGGAATTGATTTTCTCTTTGTGGATGAAGCACATCACTTTAAAAATATTCGTCCAATTACTGGACTTGGGAATGTAGCAGGGATTACCAATACAACGTCTAAGAAGAATGTGGATATGGAAATGAAGGTTCGACAGATTCAGGAAGAACATGATTTTAAAAATATTGTCTTTGCGACAGGAACACCTGTTTCCAATTCTATTAGTGAGTTATATACTATGATGAACTATATTCAACCAGATATCTTAAAACGTTATCAAGTTGATTATTTTGACTCTTGGGTAGGTGCTTTTGGAGAAATTCAAAACTCTATGGAATTAGCTCCTACAGGGGATAAGTACCAACCTAAGAAGCGATTTAAAAAATTTGTCAATCTTCCTGAGTTGATGAAAATCTATAAAGAAACAGCCGACATTCAAACACAAGATATGTTGGATTTACCTGTTCCAGAAGCTCATATTATCCCTATTGAGAGTGAGTTAACTGAAAACCAGAAACTCTATTTAGAAGAATTAGTTATGAGGTCAGATGCGGTTAAATGTGGAACAGTTGATCCAAGCCAGGATAACATGTTAAAAATTACGGGTGAGGCACGAAAACTAGCTATTGATATGCGTTTATTGGACTCTAGCTATAGTCTAGCAGACAATCATAAACTGCTTCAGGTAGTGGATAATGTTGAGAGAATTTATCGTGAGGGAATGGAAAATAAGGCTACTCAGATGATTTTTTCAGATATTGGCACACCTAAGAAAAAGGATAATGGCTTTGATGTCTATTCTGAAATAAAGGCTTTATTAGTTGATAGAGGAGTCCCTAGTAAAGAAATTGCCTTTGTACATGATGCCAATAGTGATGAAAAGAAGAATAGTTTGTCTCGAAAAGTCAATGCAGGAGAGGTGCGGATTCTCCTTGCTTCAACTGAAAAAGGAGGAACAGGTTTAAATGTTCAGAGCAAGATGAAAGCAGTTCATCACCTGGATGTACCGTGGAGACCAAGTGATATTCAGCAACGCAATGGACGGATTATCCGACAGGGAAATGAAAACAAGGAAGTGGATATTTACCACTATATTACCAAAGGTTCGTTTGATAATTATCTATGGGCAACTCAGGAGAACAAACTCCGTTATATTAAGCAGATTATGACTTCTAAGGAGCCGATTCGTGCTGCAGAAGATATTGATGAGCAGACCATGACAGCTTCTGATTTTAAGGCACTAGCAACAGGTAATCCTTATCTCAAATATAAGATGGAACTAGAGAATGATCTAACTCTATTAGAAAATCAAAGACGCGCCTTTCAGCGCAGCAAGGATCACTATCGTCATACAATCTCCTACTGTGAAGAAAATATGCCCATTCTTGAGAAACGATTAAGCAAGTATGAAGGCGACATTCAACAGTCTGAAATGTCGAAAGACCAGGCATTTTCTATGACGGTAGGTAAGCAAGCTTTTGATCAACGATCTGAAGCAGGGGAATCCCTACACCGTCTTATCCGTCATAATCAAGCTGACAGCAAAGAATTTCGAACCCTAGCAAGCTATCGAGGATTTGACATTAAAATGCTTAGTCTTCCAACAAATCAACCTCTTCCTGAAACCTTCTCTGTTAAGATTGTAGGAGAAAATCAGTATTCTGTCAGTTTAGATTTGTATTCTCCTTTGGGGACAATTCAAAGGCTTCAGCATACGATTGATCACATTAAAGAGGACCAAGTAAAAACACAGAACCTATTGGATGAATTAAAGGATAAATGGACTACTGCTAAAGTAGAAATTGAGAAAAATTTTCCAAAGGAAGAGGAGTATCAAACTAAAAAGGCCGAATACGATGTACTCGCGCCATTGATTGAAACAGAAACGGATTTAGATATTATTGATCAGGCCTTAAGACAATTCTACGAAAAAGGAAAAGAAAAGCAAGAACAACTTTCTTTTGAATTAGATTAAAAAATATATATAAATAGCGGACAAGAAAAGAAAAGCGCGGTAAAATAAAGATAGAAAGAAATGAGGTAACGATTATGATGGAAGATACCTATTATCAATTAGAAGAGGCCTTGGTACAGGGATTTCAAACACCTGAAGAATACAATGCCTACAAGGAATTAAAGGAACATTATGAGGAGGTGACAGGCGATTACAGCTTTTCTATACGAGAACTCACTAGCCAATTGGAAATCGCTCTTCAGAATCATCGAGATGTGGACTTTGAAGAACATGAGAAAGAGGAGTATTTGGACTTAGTTCAAAAATTAGAAGAGTTTGATTATTCTCTTGCCACCCATTATCGTCAGTTGATTGATTAGGAAGGAGAAAGTCATGAATGATTTACTCCTTATCCCAGTAATTTTTCTAGCAGTAGGAGGAATTCTCATTCTTTTATGGAGACTCTTTCTTATTGCAAGTGGACTTTTCCTTATTGGTTTTGTCAGTTTTCTTATTTTCGTAGAGGTCTATGGAATTTATTTGTTCTTTACTGAACCTAGTTTATATTTTGATGATATCAGACAACATGGTTTAACTAGTTATACGGCTGTGTACCTTTTCATCAATCTGATGTTGGTTCTAGGATTCAGTTGGCGCTTCATTAACTCCATAAATAAGAAAAAAATGTGAACTTTTTAGATTGTCAAAAGACTTTATTCAAAGGTAGGTTTGAATAGAGTTTTTTGTTGATGTGCTTATAATCCAGTCTCAATACTCTGTATTAGAAACAAAAAGAGATGAATTAAAATTAAAGTGTACAGAATGCTTTAGAGTTTCTATTTTTCTTATAATATATAGTAATTTCGGTACAAATTAACTTGTATATTCTATCTGGTTTAGTGTGATATATTCATTGTTAAATAAAAATATGAGTTCTCCTCTTATTTTAAAAAATAATTATTTTATAATTTTTTTATATTTAGTGTAAACTATTCATTGCGTCCCAAATACGGGAAGTTTGTTTCTGATTTTCATATTTGGATTATAATATTCTCATCAGAGTTACTTAAGGAGTAAGATATGAACCAGATTATGAAACAATATAAATTACTATACTTCTTGATTATTTTATTAAGTTTGACAAGTGCTCTTTTAATGACATTCTTCTCTCTGCAATTAGGAAGAATACTTGATAGTATATCTAATTCAAATAGTGGATTACTCTTTCATATCACTATTTCTGTAGGTTCGATTTTACTGTGGTTCTTGATTTCTTCTTCCTATTCCTATCTTAAAAACGAATATGTAAAAAAAGTTATTTTAGATCTAAAAAGGCGTCTCTTATTACATTATTTATCGCGTGAATTTAACCAAATTGACAACCGTAACCATTCAGATTTCTTAAATAATATCACCAAAAACAGTGACCTTATTCAAGAAAATTTATTAATCCCTAAAATCTCTCTAATTGCAAATTTAGGGAGCCTTATCATGAGTGTGGTTGCTATTATTTATATAGAATGGCGATTAGCATTAGTCTTCCTTTTATTGTCGAGTATAACGGTTTTCCTATCACAAATTCCTGGAAAGTTAATGACTAAATCAACAAATAATTATTCTCTACAAAATAATCACTATTTGTCAAAAATGACAAACTTTATTAATGGTTTTGAACAAATTAAGTTATTAAATATTCAAAGCTGGACCCAAGAAAAAATTCAGGGAATCAGTTTAGAATTTGAAGAGTCCAGAAAAACATATCAATTCTTAAAAGACTTAGCTTCAACTACTGGAATTTTACTAAGTTTTGGCTCTCAACTATCCTGTATGGTCGCTGGTATCTTTTTTGTAAGAAATAACTTACTGACTATTGGATTACTAGTAGCAAGTATTCAATTATTAAACGGTGTTTTTGCTCCATTACAATCTATTCTTTACAATAAAAATTTAATCAGCAGTAGCAAGTCCATTATTGATAATATCCAAGAAAATCTATATGAGACAAATCATGGAACTTCCCATAAAACAAGTACAATTGATTGTGATAACATTTCGACCATTTCTATTAGCCAATTACATTATGAAATTGAAAATAAAATATTATTTGATCATTTTTCCTATGAATTTAAAAAAGGCAAGCGCTATGCAATTATAGGTGCTTCAGGAGCTGGGAAAACAACTTTAGTAAAATTAATACTAAATTATTATCCCAAAAATCTTTATGATGGAGAAATAAAAATCAACGGAAAACAGAATATTGATATTCCCTCAGACGAGTTATATAAAGATATTGCGTTTGTGCAAAAAAATGACTTTCTTATTGAAGGCAATATTCTAGAGAATATCAAATTGGCTAGAAACCTTCATTTAACTGAAAAATTAAGAAAATCCTTAGGTTTTAATGAAGACTTTCTTCGTAAAAACCTAGCTCAATCAAACCAAATCATTTCAGAAGGAGAAAAGCAACGAATTGATTTAGCTAGGTTTTTAGTCAAAACATATTCAGTTTATATATTTGACGAACCTACAAGTAACCTTGATCCAATAAAAGCAAAAGAAATAATGGATTACATTCTATCCATTAAAGATGCAATTGTTATTGTCATTACTCATGATCAAAATCCAGAAATATTGGAAGAGTTTGATCAGATTATTGTTTTATAATAGAAAGGAGGTGATGATCATGATTATGGAAGATTTCAACATTTTGGAGTTAGAATTTGAAGAAATTCGTGAAGAAGATACAACTAATTGGTACTTTATCTAAGATAATTTTAGATTTAGTTAATTTAAACTCTTAAAAAGAGAGTTTAAATTAGTTTGTATTAATAAAAAAGAAGTCAATAATATTAATCGACTTCTCGTGTATAACAGAAGCATGCATGTTAATCTTGCATGCTTTTATCAAATAGTTGAGGATATAAAATGGATAATTATTTCCCAAAATGGAACCAGGATAGAATCGTTTACCAATGGAAGAACGACAGATTAAGAATTGGAGCTGACGATGTTGATGTATTAGAAATTACAGGATACTCAGATTTTTGGTCAGATTTAATTTCTTGTTGCAATGGAATTAATAGCTTTGAAGAAATTAAAGATTTATTAAGAAAAAAATATGATATATCCGAAAATATTATAGAAAAATATATATCTAAATTTTCTGATCGTAATTTATTAGAAATATTAGATAGACCTGTAAATCAAATTGATCACTATTTAATTAATGAATCACTAGAAACTTATTATTCTAGTGAAGGTATTGGCGGGATTAAATTACTTGAAAAATTGAGTAATTTAAAAGTTACCATACTAGGATGTGGAGCCGGTGGTTCTCATATCGCATTACAATTAGCCCAATTAGGGGTAGGGCGACTTCATTTAGTCGATGATGATATTGTTAAAGAAAATAATATAAATAGGCAATCTATGTTTACCTTTAACGATATTGGTAAATATAAAGTTGACTGTGTAAAAGATTGTATTCTAAAACGTAATTATCAGTGTGTAGTCACAAAAAGAAAATTAAAAATGAGCACTGTTGATGCTGTAAAAAAAGAAATTTCTGAAAGTGACTGGGTATTTTGTTGTATGGATGAACCTCCTTATATAGCACAAAGATTAGTAAATAGAGCATGCTATTTATTTAATATCCCTAGTATATACTGTTTTAGCCAACGTAGCGCAGGTAAACTCTTATTTTGTAATCCTAATATTCAAAATATAGGCTGTGTTGATTGTTTACTTTATGAACAAGATAGTGATAACTTTCAAAATTTAGTTAAAAAATTTTCAAACTATGATGGAAAATTAATAACTGCAAATATTTTAACTAATATTCTATTATTGTCATCATGGGTTGTGAAGAAATGGTTAGATTGTGTAACAGAGAAAAATAGTAATGTTTGGAATACTTTATTTAGATTTGATTTTTATAGTTTTAGGGAAGATGAATTCAAGCACTTCTCTAAGCAATCTCATTGTCCTACATGTGGTCATGATTTCAATAAAAGTAAACTCTGGGAGATTCTAAAAATTGATGAATAAGAGAATTATATTTAAAAAAAATCAAGCAAGTAAATTTGCATATTTTTCATTGATGTTTGTTGCAGGTACTAGTATTGAGCAAGTAAATGAATTAGGATTTTCACATCTTATTGAACATTTACTAATACGAGCAGGGAATGAACAATCACTAAATGAATTGTTTGATATGAATGGTGCAGCTATTAAAGGAGAGACATCTAGAGATTATATTAATTTAAGTGGTTACTGTCTAGCTGAAGATTTCAATAAAATTTTTAAAATACTGATAAGTAGGATTTTCAATCTTTCCATTACTGAAGATGAACTATTGAGGGAAAAGAAAATAGTCTTAATTGAATTAAATCAGTATGAAAATAGTAAGAAATCTATTAATGATAATCGAGTAATTTTTAAAAATAGTTCTTGGTCAATAGATATTATTGGTACTAGAGGTAATATTGAGTATGTTAGTTTAGAAACTATATATAAATTTTATATAAAAAATATTCAAGCAGGAGAATTCCAGATTGCTATTGCTGGTCCAAGTTTTCTACAAAGTGAAATCATAAGTATTGAAAATATGTTACCTTTAAGTGAATCATCTGTAGAAATTAACTTTCCGGCTTTTTCAACTGGTTTAACGGAATTAGATAAGCAACAAGAACTTTCTGAAATTTCTATGTATCTAGATATATCTGGTATGGTAGCATCATCTCATGAAATGGCAATGTTAAGTATCTTAAACTCGATGTTAACTGGTATTAAAGATTCATTATTAGGCCATAAGTTAAGGACACAAAAGCAATGGATATATAATATTGTATCATACCCAATATTTTATAGTAATATGACTTTACTAAAAATAGTAACTATAACACCTACAATCTATAAGAAAAAATTGATTAAAACACTGGAGAACAATCTTGTTAATGAATCCGATTTATCTGATGAAATATTATTTTATAAGGCTAAAAAAAGAGTAATCAATGAATTGTACATAAATTGTGAAGTTAATAAAAATGAATATTTAAAAACAATTTGTAGAGAAAAATTATTTGATATTCCAAGTTGGGATAGTATTGCTGAAGAGCTGGAATTGATTTCTTTAGATGAATTAAAAAGTTTTTCAAAAAAAGCAATTATTCAAAATAGGAATTACCACATTGTAATAAATTGATAATATTTTTTTTGTAGTATTCTTTATAATTTTTGTATAATGTTTTATTGAATAATTCAAAAATTTTTAAAGCATCTTCTATTTTTAAAATTGATTTTTGATTATGATGAAATTTAAGTTCAAAAAATCCTTCTAAATACAAAAGAATAGTTTGTTCAAAAAAATCTGTGGAATTAGATAATATATTCTTAGTAGCTTGTTCTAAAAATAAAGCTTCCTCATATAAGCTGTTTTCAATCATAATAAGAAGTGAATTAAGAAGTAATTGAACGAGAGCTTGTTTATTTCTAGGTATAGAACTATACAACTTTCCTTTTTTAAGCGCCTCTTTGGCATATCTAAATAATAAATTTGGTAATATTGCTCGACAACAATTTCCAAGAATAAGAATTTCGTAATATCCCCAGTTTTCAACAGAAAATAAATAATTAGTAAGATAAGAGGTGTCTTGATTACTCAATTGATGAGTATTATCAATTCCATAGATAATACTTTCAATGAAAATAGCGTTTAACTTATGATAATGAGATTTGGTTTCTCTAAACAGTTCCATCTCTTTGCTTACCATATTAAGTAATGATTTGATTTCTTGATTGTATGCAGCCTGTTGAACTAAGCGTATCAAGGTATTGAAGTCTGAAGGCTGGTAATCATTACATGAAAGCAAAAACTCTTCTAGTGTTACACCTATTTTTTCAAGTAGATATAATAATTTAAAAAATGAGATTTCTGTCTCTCCTAATTCAAATCTAGATATTTGAGACTTTGAAATTTCTGCACCTGCTAATGAAGAAATAGAAATACCTTTTCCTTCTCGTATTTTTCTATAAGTTTCACCTATAATCATATTTATCTCCATTTACCATAAAAAATCATTAGAAAGCGTGACAGATTATGAAAAAATACTATCAAATTTTTTTATTACTATTTGATATTATCATTATTATTGGATTATATCAATAACATTAATGAGTTTGGGTAAAAACTCAATTTCAGGAGAAAATGAAATGAATATTCCCACAATAAAACGCATTATATCAAGTTTTTGGACAGCCTTTGTTCGAAAATTATTTTAACTCATAGTTGATGATTCTATAAATTGAAAAGTTTTATACTTAGCATTAAAATGCTCAATTTTAATACGTATTACAAGTATCTCTATTAAACTTCTTATCCTCTTCAGTCAATAGATGCTTTTTAGAATTTTTAGCAGGAATGAAGGTTATATTATGAATATTCATAATGCATAAATAATCCAAATACAGAAAATCAAGTGATTGCTCTGGCAAACTTGACCTATCCTTTCTTAAAAAGAGTAAAATCATGTGTATGACCTTCTTAAAAAACTAATTAGCAGGCATGAAGTGGTGTTAAATCGAGTATGATTTGTGTCTTCATGGTGTGTCTCTTTTTTCCTGAATAATTTTACTTTGGTTTCTTTTAGGACGTTGAAATAGGACTTTCTATGACATCAATAGCTATAGTGACACTTGCTGCTTTTAAGTTGTCTAAGGCAAATAGACCTGAAGAACGAAGAGTATCTTCTACCAATATTATCGTTCGGTGACTGTCGCTAATCCAAGACCAAAATCAAAAGCTAGGAGACGTAGAGTTGGTCAATAGAATAAATAACGCAAGTTTAGCATCAACTGTTTTTATAGACTTAGCGTTTTTGGACGTCCTCCTTTATAGTGTTTGGCTTTATAAGCTTTATTTAGACAGGATATCTTTGTTGGGAAGGTGTCCTTTTTTACACTAATAAATAATTTAAAGTTCTCAGAAGTTAGTTGCATGATCTTTTGTAAATAGTTTTCTTAACTATAGTATAGCATAGTACAGTATGCATTTTATTTTTTTCCAATAAGTCTATTATACTCCAAAGACAGCTAGTTTTATTTTTTTCTCTGAACTGTACGATTTTGCGCCTGAAATGTAGGAATTACCTTTCGTTGTGATGTGATAAAACTTACAAGTTCTTTTTGTTATTCTTGACCTAGTTTTTATAGAAAGAAGGTCTAAGATGTTAAATAAAGTCAAAACTAAAGCCTTAATTAGTGTTGGAGCAGTAGCCGCAACTAGCTTTATTCTCATGATGGGATATACTGCTGGCCAACATTCTACTGCTAAACAAAGTCGCAAAGAAATCGAATTGGCTGCAGCTAAACTTGTAGAGGACAAACAAGCAGAAGATAAAGCAAGTATTTTGTCATCAGATACTGTAAAAGAATTTTTGACACAGTACTATACGAAAGAAAAACTAGGGGAAAATAATACACGTATTCAACCTTATATGACTGAATCAGCTTATTCTCAAGAATTGTCAAGTCAAAATGATGCCATGAACCAAGTTTATAAGGACTATATTTTGGATTATCATTTTGAAAAAGCTGATATCTTTGTCAATCAGACTACGAATCAAGCCATTGCCATGGTCTCTTATAATGTAACCTATGTATCTGATTTAAAGAATGCCAACCAATCAAAGACCAGTCAGACAGAAACCAGAACGGTTAAGTTGTCTTATTCGAAACTACCAGGTAAGTTATTGGTCAATCAAGTGCAGGTTTGGAAATCTGGGTTGGATGATTTGGATAAGGCCACTCCTAAAACTTTAGAAGAATCTTCATCTGTTCCATCACTGCCAAATACTACGACAAAATGATGATGTTTTATGAATATAGAGGAATGTAAGCAAATTTCAATTCTTGATGTAGCCAATCGTTTAGGTATCTCCTTTAAACAAGTTTCGAGCAGTGTCTATGAGCATTCTGAACACGATTCATTTCGGATTTTTTCAACTACCAATACTTTTAAATGGTTTTCAAGAGATATTCAAGGTGATGTCATTGATTTTGTTCGAATTGTTAAGGGAATTTCCTTTAAAGAAGCTCTAGCCTTTCTTTCTAAAGAACCTTTTCAAAAAGAAGCTGTTCAAGAAAAAAGAGAGAGACCATTTTATTATCCTTTAAAGAGAGTAGAGGACTCTAACTGCAGTCTGGCTAGATATTATTTAACAGAATGTAGAGGAATCTCAGAAGAAATCATACAAAAGATGATCCAACAAGGTTTGATAGCACAAGCTAGTTGGAAAACAAATGAAACAGTTGAACCTGTTATCGTTTTTAAAAGCTTTGATCATCGTCACATACTACAGGCAGCAAGCTTACAAGGGATTTATAAGAATCACTCTCTTCCTAGAGAGAGGTTAAAAACGATTCTAAAAGGAAGCCATGGACATGTTGGAATATCCTTTGATATTGGTAAACCAAATAGACTGGTCTTTTGTGAATCGTTTATCGACTTGATGAGCTATTACGAACTTCATCAACAAAGTCTATTTGATGTTCGTTTGGTATCTATGGAGGGATTAAAAAGGTCTGTTGTCGCTTATCAAACTTTACGACTGATAACTGAAGAAAATCAGAAGTTGGAATTTTTAGATACAGTAACACCTTCAAAGTTATTGCCCTTAATCAATACAATTCGTGATACCACTACCTATTTCGATAATCATCCTGATTTATTGACACTTGCGGTAGATTGTGATGATGCAGGAAAAGATTTTTCTGATAAGTTATCTCAAGAAGGATTGCCTGTTTCACTGGATTTACCTAATAATGAATTTGGGAAAGAAAAAATAGACTGGAACGATATTCTTCGAGAAAACAAATCAGATTTTCAATCTATGATTGAGACTGCAAAAGAGATGTTTGGAAATCCATTAGTAAGACAATCATCTAAATGTTTAGAATTGTGATAACAAAATCAAGATGTTCTAGCTAAAATTAGTATGAAGGGGGATCGTATATGACCATAATTGAACGCTTAGAAGAAAAGGTCACTAGGCAAGAAAGCAAGGTAGCAAGAGAGACAGAAAAACTAGCTGCTTACAAAGAGCAACTGGAGACAGCGATGTTTGCGACGTTCAAAAGACGTCACAGCATCAGTCACATGAGTTTTGAAGAAGCTCTTGACCATGCCTTTGGTAAAGAAAGACAATTCGATGATTCTGAATTTAGAAAGGATGAAATGAGTGAATGACAAAAGATTGGAATTTTAATCAACCATTAGAAAGTAAATCAGAAAATCAAGAAGATCCAGATAAAATTGCGGCCTTATTTGGAAATCATCAAGGAGGTAATGATGTAAATTATGAAGCAGCTTTTCAAAAGAGAAAACAAGCACCTGTAACGGAATCAAATCCTAGCTCTAAACCCAAAGTTACAGAGGTTAGAACAGGAAAAGAGACAGATATCACTACAAGTTATCAGCAACATCTTAAAAGACTTATTGAGGATAACAATAGCGATATTCAAAGCAGTCAAAAGAAAATTGAAGAGCTACATACGTTGATTGACACAAAGAATAAAGATAATAAGAAATTGCAGTCAATTTATGATGCGATTTCCGAATTACACTAAGCAGTCCTGATAGGCTGCTTTTTTTGAGAGGTTATAGATGTTTACAACATTTTTTAAGGAAAACCAAGACAATAGTGATATATTTAAGAAGCTAATTCATAGACTATCTGATATGTCTGTCCAAGATCTTGAAAAAATAGATCGACTGTTAGATATCATTTTCACTCCAGACCAAGGATCAGAACAAGTAAAAACAGAATCGATTTATAGAGAAGAAACTTTAGACGACACATTAAAGGAAGCTAAAAATCAACTTCATAAGGAACAATTGGAGAAGAATTTAGAGAGATTTAGGAAAGACGGAAGGAAGTAAATATTTTGGAGTTGACTACCAAGCAGGAAAAGCAACTAGGTCAGATGCAGTGGTTTCATGCTACATTATTGAGATATTTAGAATCCTTAAAAAAAGGAATCGATGTTCAATTTAATTTAGGAAGTGAGCTAGACTTTGGACCTGGTTTCTATATCACGCCGGACTTTGAACAAGCTAGAAAATTTATTAACAAGCAGGTTGAAGTATTAAATCGAAGCACCTCTAATAATAATATTTTTGACTCTGAAGAAGAAGTAGTTATTATAGTAGAATTTCGTATTTCAAATTTTATAGAAATTTTTAAGAGCACTGACTCTCATTGTCACTATTTTGCAAAACATAAAAAGTCAGAGTCAGATTTAGATTTTGCGGAATTTGTAATTCAAAATCGGGAAAATCCAGATGAATTACAACACCATTTTGATTTTATCTATGGTGTTCAGACTGATGACAATCCAACCCAAGTTTTAGCTCGTTTTCGTCAGAATGAAATTACAAAAGAAGAAATGCTTGATGAGTTTAGAAAACCGGTAACTTCTAAAACTAACTTCCAGTTTCCCACAACCTAGCTTTTAGTATGAGAAAAACGCGTGAAATCAGTGGAAATTCTTTTTACACTAACTTCCACTGGTTTTCTTTTTCTTGATATATAAGGGTTCAAAAGCGAAAAGACTCAGAAAAAAGTGCACGACAAATAGCCCTAAAACAGAGTCGTCTTAGAGTAAATTCCAGTTGCTAGCGTTTAGTGTGAGACTTTTCGGATCAAAAAAACTATTGCATAACAAATAAAAAACTATTGCATAACAAATAAAAAAATGATATAATTAAAGCGCTTTCGGAAGTAAATAAATTAGTGAGGTGAAAACCATGAAAAAATCAGCAAAAGTTGTTTTATTAGCTAGTTTGTTATCTATTGGTCTTTTTCAGTCTAGTGTATCTGCTAAGACCGTTCTTAAAAATTATCGCTATGACTGGAATACCTTCTATGAGTCTAGAATGAATTACCATGCATATAGATATACGGTCATTCCGGAATGGTCTCGTTATTACAGCTATTCTGAGTATAAAATTGGCGGAGGATGGAATTACAATCGTTATGAGGTCATAAACTACTACAGCGGAGGCTATTAATCGATAAAGAGTGAGAAAAGGAGGGCTGTATATGATAACTCTTACTCATGTTACCTTAAAAACGCGACAAGTCATCTTGCAAGATGTTGATTTCACCTTTAAAAAGGGTAGGATTTATGGCCTTCTTGCTATCAATGGCTCGGGAAAGACGACACTATTCCGAGCTATGAGCAAGTTGCTTCCCCTTAGTAGTGGACACATCGCAGTTCCTCCTTCTTTATTTTATTATGAGAGCGTTGAATGGCTGGATGGAAAC
>ENA-OWLC01000025-OWLC01000025.1-metagenome-genome-assembly--contig:-NODE-25-length-35758-cov-4.730443_pt1 | contig 35758 bp, 28 predicted proteins | sample MGYA00245344_ERZ651092 | MGnify/ENA primary metagenome ERZ651092 (study PRJEB26857, sample SAMEA4031755) | metagenome | biome: human; feature: oral; material: saliva | place: Philippines | collected 2014 | study... | reverse complement strand
AAAATTTTTTCTAATATATCATTTTGATTATCTGTAAGATCAAAGAAAGGACTTTCCGCAAACAAACTTGAAGTTACTCGCTTTAAATTTGGTTTATCATCAATTAATTTATTTTCCTGTAAAAATTTGAGAATATTATTGATCACATCTTTTTCAACAACTTCTCTTAATGCTTGATATTTTCCCGATTCATTACCTCTATCTTTGTTTGCAAGTAATTTACCAACGTAATCACCATCTTTATTCATGTTTACAAAATTTAAAAAATTAATAATATTTTTCCGAGGAACAATAACAGCCTGAAAATCTTAATGTTTTTTATTGGGAGTTCGTCCAAAAAATTCCCTATAACATTTTGTGAAATACGATGGAGAAGAGAAACCAACTTCGTATGCTATCTCTGAAATAGATTTATCTGTAGTTTCCAATAATCTATCTGCACGTTTCAAGCGTGCTTCACGAATAATATCGTTGGGAGAAATACCAGTCATCGTTTTTATTTTTCTATACAATTGTGCCCTACTAATGCCCATTTCTTTACTTATAGTTTCTACACTCAATTCGGAATTTCCAAGATTATTTTGAATTATGGCACGAAATTTCTCCACAAATTTATCTTCAATGCTCTGTATTACCTCTTCGTGTACCTCTTCGCGAGCATCGTTTCCAAAGGCAATTTTCATTAATTTTCTATTCTCTATAAGATTTTTTATACGTGCCTTTAACACCATTCCACTAAAAGGTTTGGTAAAATAAGCATCAACACCATACATATATCCCTCAACTCTATATTCGTCTAATGTTTTTGCAGTAAGTAAAATTATAGGAATATGCGATGTAATTCCATCGTTTTTCAATCGTTTGCAACATTCTAAGCCGTCCATTCCAGGCATCATAACATCGCATACTACAATATCTGGTACTTCTCTAATGGCTTTTTTCAGTCCTTCTTCGCCATTAGAAGCTACAATCACGTCATATTCACTGTTCAACAGCACAGTTGCATAGGCACAAATATCTGCATTATCGTCTATCACGAGCACACGAGGCTTATCTATTTGCTGAATAGAAGTAATTCTCGATTTTTTATTTTCGTTCGAAATATCAGTTACTATTGAATTGTCTATCAGTTCTTCGTTCATAGCATTAGGTTTTATTGCTAACGGAACATTATTGTTAGCTACACGTATAGGCAGAGTTACTATAAATTTACTTCCGTTTCCATATACGCTTTCCACTTTTACGGTACCACCTTGCAATTCGGTAAACGATTTTACTATAGCTAATCCTATACCTGTGCCTTCTTTATTACTATTTTGCACCTGATAGAACCTATCGAATATATGTTTTATATCTTCCTTTGGAATGCCTTTTCCCGTATCTTCCACGCAAATTTGCACCATTCCATCGAAGTTTTCGGCTTTTACAGTAATATTTCCACCTTCGTCTGTATATTTCAAAGCATTGCTTAAAAGATTATAACAAATATGTTCCACTTTATATAGGTCTGCATACATAAAAATAGAGTTAGGCAAAACAAGATGTATCTGTTTTTTTTGTTTTCTCACGATAGAATCGAACGTATTTGTCCATTGTTTTAGATAGTCGGTAAGTTCAAATTCGCTCAACTCCAACTTCATTTTTTTATTTTGTATTTTACGGAAATCTAGAATTTCGGTTATCAAGCGCATTAAAATAGATATATTCTTCTCCACCATTTGCAACATATTTCGTTGCAATTTAGTTAAGTTCTCTCCATTAGCAATTTGTTCAATGGGTTCTGCAATAAGTGTTAGCGGAGTTCGCAATTCGTGGCTAATATTAGTAAAGAACTGTAGTTTTGCATTTGTAGCATCTTCTTCTAACTTTCTACGAGCAATAGTAGTTCTATAAATATAAACAATAAACCCAATAAGCAATATAATTATTACCCCACACAACAACATATACATTTTTTGGTGATTGTATTGCGCAAGATAAATATCTATTTTACTATTCAAATTAGAAAGCTTATTTCGTTGCTTCATAATTTCTTCGTTTTGCAATAGCAACACCTTCGCATTACTCTTTGTAACCAGAGCGCCTTTTAGGTAATTATCTCGATGGAATGGGCGTTTTTCTAAAATATCTACAGCCAATTGCATCACCATATCGCCACGAGTAGGATAAATATACGATGCTAACAAGCTGCCTTTATCTACACTTTCTATACCTCCGTCCTTTCCAGGTAGCGCATCTATTCCAACAAATTGTACACCTTTAATGCCAGCTTCTGTTAAAGCACGTTGTGCTCCGTGCGCCATACGGTCGTTTTGCGCCCACACTATATTGCAATTTTCAGTTTTGGCAAGCATTTTCTTCATACATTTATATCCAGAAAGCTCAGTCCAATCGCCCGAAATGGTATCCTTTAGCTGAATATTAGGATATTTATTTAGCGCCTGAACAAAACCATTATGACGGTCTATGGCTGGAGAAGAATGGTTTAGCCCTTTTATTTCTAAAACAGAACCTTTACCGTGTAGAGATCTTGCAACAAATTCGCCAATATCTTTCCCCACTTCAATATTGTCAGCCCCTATAAAAGCCGTATATTTCTGCGAGTCTGTTTTACGGTCGAACAAAACTATAGGTATACCTTTGTCAAAAGCTTTATCAATAATAGGAGTTATGGAATGAATTTGGTTAGGAGAAATAATAAGCAAATCTACACCACGATTTATAAAATCCTCAATTTGCTTTGCTTGTAGTTTGTCGTTATCCTTTGCCGATGCAAACAACAAATCTACATTTTTATAATCGTAAGTTCCAATTAATAATTCATCGTTAAGTTTGGTGCGCCATATATCTTCAGAACACTGCGATACACCTATAACATATCGCTTTGTGGTTTTATTGCACGACTGAAACAATAATAAAACCATAAAATAGCAAAAGAAGTAACTCCATTTACACATTCCCCTACCTGTTACTTTAGTTTTCGTTGTTAATTTATACCCCTTGTTTTCCAAGTTGTATATATGTATGCAAAGATACTATTTTTTATGAATTAACGAGAAAATATAATAAAGAAAACACAATCTACACCAAACTTACCAATATTTTTGATTCCCAATGTATTAGCAAAATATCTTTACATCAGGTTTAGAATTATAAAAAACATATTTCGAAAAGATAAATATTTGTTGCATTAAGACAAAATTAATAGTTTGCGCAACATTTTTTATATTTACTTTTAGAATAAACCATTTACTTTGCAAACAGTTTTCAGTAAATAGACAACAATTTTAAAATCTATATAAGATAATGACTACCAACACATCAACTAAACTAAGAACTGTAACTACAGTTTTTGCTATGGTATGTTTCTTTACAGGAACTTTTGCCCAAGTAAAAGGGAAACAAAACGAGAGTAAACCGAATGAAGAAGGCGATAGAAATGTAATGCTTAATGCAGCAAGTGCAAACGGTCCACGCGAAATACAAATAGGACTTCCTATGTCGGACGTAAATGTTTTAGAAAATGGTTTGCCCATTACCTATGCAACCAACCCACATAGTGTAAATTCTATTTGGCGTTCTGATGCAAGTTTAGGGTATGTTGGACTTCTAAAAATTTCGGAAACAGCTTTAACAACTGGTAATATAGGATATGCAGTGAATTCTTTCACTAAACTTGGAGAAGAAGGATTTCATGGAACTCTAAATTATAAGACTAACCATTTTGGTTTGCAAGAGTTTTCGCTGAATGCTAATGGCGGTTTCGGAAACAATTGGTTCTATAGCACAAGTATTTATCAAGATTTCGATCCAGGTACATTTAAAATTAAATCGAGCCAACTACAAGATCGCACACAAATTTATAAAGCTTCTATAACTAAACGTTATAACCACAACCGTGGTGAATTTACAGCAATGTACCATTATTCTAATTCGCACCCAGTATATAATTATGCAACACAATCGGCTCCTTTTATATACGTTGGCGATGGCAGTGTAAAAGAATATGGAAAATTTAAACTTGGCACAACTTCGTATTTACCAACCGACGGTAATATTGTTTATCGCGATATGAATACGGGAGAACTGAAACAAACTACGATGTATGATGCCACACTAAACCGTTCGAGCGAATTTTCTTTAATAAATAAATACAATTGGGATAATGGATATAGCTGGAAAATAGCAGCACGATACGACCACGCACGTGGAGCTTTGGTTTATCAAAGCCCTATGTCGCTTATAAATATAAAAGACAATCCAACAGCATACAATTATGTAATGCCAACTATAACTGGAGGAACAACACCTTATACAGGCGATTACGTCCAAACGCGAATGTCAAGTTTAAATTCAGGATTCATTAACGAATTTCTTTTAACATCAGAATTACAGAAAAAGTTTACTACTTCAACCTTACGTTTAGGTATAAACGAGTGGTATTACCACATCGATTACCGTTCAAACACATCTATGTACGACCAAAGTGTGTCGTCAGATGGGAGCTTTCCAGTCAGACTTTACGACACAAATAAGCACTCAACCTACTTCTACGATTTTAATAAGAATGCTTCAGAATTCTATCGTGGACACGAAAACAAATTAGCTTTATACATGATTCACGATTGGGACGTAACGCCAAAACTTAATCTTTACTATGGTTTCAGATTAGAAAGTCAGAAACTTAAAGGTGTTAATGCAGCTGTTAAAAATGCCACTGGTGGCTATGTTGGCAGATTTGCAGATTACTATATTGGTGCAATTGCTCCCGATGGAACAAAAATTACACCAAATCCAATAGATTACAATTGGTTTAATTATGATGTTTCGGCTGCTGCAACCTATAAAATTAATAATAACTTTGGACTTACTGGCGACTTTACTTATATTGTTCAGCATCTTCGTTTTGAATCGTTCGCTCCAGCAACATTACCAAATACAGGAAAAGTAGCGGTGCCTTTAGGAAGAGCAGGTATATATTACAACAATTCATGGCTAACATTAACTTCGCTGTTCTCTTATATTTCAAAGACAAACAACAATTCTACACTAAATTTGCAACATAGTGGCGAAATTATGGCAACACCATTAGCATACGATATAAAAACTTGGGGGTGGACAACCGACCTTATTGCACACCCATTGAAAGGATTGGATATACATTTCCTTTTCACCTATCAGAAACCAACTTACAAGAAGTATGAAACTTCTATTACTTTCTCTGATGGATATGTAGGAAAGATTAATGCTACAGGAAATATTGTTGCCGAAATTCCAAAAATACTTATCGAGTTCGATCCAAGCTATATGCTTACAAAAGATTTAAAATTGTGGGCAAGTTTCCGTTATTTTAGCAAGACGTATGCAAACATTAACGATGCTTACCATTTTAATGGTCATTGGGAAACATTTGGAGGTGTAAACTGGCTAGTAAATAAGAAGTTGTCTTTAGGTTGTACTGTTGTAAACTTCTTAAATCAAACAGGAGCAAAAGGAAGTATAGCTGGTGCAGAACTTATAACAAAGGCTGATGCAAAAAACATTTCTAATGTATTAATGACAGGAAGCTATCTACGCCCATTTACAGTAGAATTTTCAGCATCGCTTAATTTCTAAGAATAAAACACACATAAAAACTGAATTATGAAGTGTATTAATAAATTATTAACGTGTGCTGTTATATCTTTAGCAGCCACATCTGCAAAAGCACAAACCATACAAATGTCTCAAAAAGGAGACACAACCATATTAAATATAACCAATCCAACAAAATATTTGCTATTACCTATAGAAGAATCGAAAGACGAGGCAAAAGTTCTTCTCGATACATCAAGTCCTGCCGATACTTGGATGGATATACGTTTAGCACAAGATAAAATAGATTATTATGTTCCATTCGAATTAGGTAATGGCTCAAGAGCTACTGTAAAAATTCTCAATCTTAAACACGATGCTATCTGTTATAAACCAGGTATTTTAAAATTATCAAATGAATGGAGTACCGTTAATACCGATTTTTATCGTCCATCTTACCACCACACACCATCGTTTGGGTGGATGAACGATCCAAATGGAATGTTTTATATGGACGGAGTATACCATCTTTGCTATCAATATAATCCCTACGGTTCTAAATGGGGTAATATGCATTGGGGACATGCAACGAGTAAAGATTTGATTCATTGGAAAGAAGAGAAGCCATCTATTGCTCGCGATACTCTCGGACATATATTTTCTGGAAGTGCTGTCATAGATAAAAATAACACTGCAGGTTATGGAAAAAATGCTATTATAGCCCTTTATACGTCTGCAAGCGATAAAAATGGACAGATAGAATGTATGGCTTATAGCACCGATAAGGGTTATACCTACACAAAATACGATAAGAATCCTGTTTTAAGACCATTCGATGGACTAAAAGATTTCCGTGATCCGAAAGTTTTTTGGTATGAGCCTGCACAGAAATGGTATATGATTATATCTGCCGATAAGGAAATGCGTTTCTACAAATCAGCCAATTTAAAGAAATGGGACTATGTAAGTGCCTTTGGAAAAGGATATGGAATGCAACCTAACCAGTTTGAATGTCCCGACTTTGTTCAGCTTCCAGTTGATGGCAATAAGAATAAAATGAAATATGTTATGTTAGTAAACATCAATCCTGGTTGCTTATTTGGTGGTTCTGCTACAGAATATTTTGTTGGTGATTTCGATGGAAAGAATTTCAAATGCGATACTCCTCCAAACGAATATAACTTTCTTGATTATGGTAAAGATAACTATGCCACTGTTTGTTTCTCTGGAGTAGAAAATCGTGTTCTTTCTATAGCTTGGATGAGTAATTGGCAATATGCTAATGTTACACCTATAAAACAATATCGTGGAGCAAACACTCTTCCACGAGAACTAAAGTTATATACAAGTACAGATGGTAAGCTTTATGTTTCTAATAATATAGCTCCTGAAGTTAAAGCTCTACGAAAAAATACCACAACTCTACCCGATATGAATGTAAAAACTCTTGCCGATAAGAAGAATATCATAAAGAGTAAAGATAATGCTTTCGAGCTTGAAATGGATATAACTCCAAATATTGCAGGTGTAACGGGTATTGAATTGTATAATGCAAAAGGCGAAAATGTAAAAATATACTTTGACACGAAAGAAAGAAAACTCGTTATGGACCGTACCGAAAGTGGACTTATAGAATTTGGAAAACTCTCTGTACCACACGACTTAGAGAAGAATTATGCCGATGTTCATCAAGGTGCTGGAAATACACCATTTCGTGTTTTCAATTCTGTAAATTACAAAAACGATTTCGCACTCGGAACTTGGGCTCCACTAAGTTTGTGTAAAGGGAAAACATATCATGTAGATATTTTCGTTGATAAATGCTCGGTTGAAATCTTTGTTGATGGTGGGCGCATTGCAATGACAAACCTCGTATTTCCAACAACACCATACACTTCTATTAAGTTTTATAATAAAGGAACTTCGGCAAGCTTCCATAATATAAAAATTAGTGAGCTTTCATTGTAATAAAAATACCATTCTATTATGACAAATTCAAAAACGTTAAAGCTCATTCCCATTATGTTCTGCTTCTTTGCGATGGGTTTCGTAGACTTAGTGGGTACTGCTTCTAACTATGTTAAGGCAGATTTACATCTTTCTGATATGAGTGCAAACATATTTCCATCGCTTGTTTTCTTTTGGTTCTTATTCTTTTCTGTGCCAACAGGAATGTTAATGAATAAAATCGGACGTAAGAAAACCGTATTGTTAAGCCTCATCATCACTGTCGTATCGTTGCTTTTGCCTATTTTTGGAGAATCGTACGAACTTATGCTAATATCGTTTTCGTTGCTCGGAATAGGTAATGCACTTATGCAAACATCTATTAATCCGTTAGTAATGACAGTATTGCAAGGGGGAAATTTAGCAGCAACCTTTACTTTCGGACAGTTCATTAAGGCTATAGCTTCATTCCTTGCACCTTATATTGCTGCTTGGGGAGCAATGGCAAGTATTCCTTCTTTCGGACTTGGATGGCGCATTCTTTTTCCCATTTATATGATAATAGGAATATTAGCTTCGTTTCTTTTAGTATCTACTCCCATAGAAGAAAAAAAGACAGAAGGCAAAGCCAGTAGCCTTTTGCAATGCATTCAGCTATTAACTAAACCTGTTATATTGTTGAGCTTCTTTGGTATTATGTGCCATGTGGGAATAGATGTTGGTACTAATGCCACTGCACCAAAAATATTAATGGAGCGTTTGGGGGTACCTCTTAATGAAGCTGTATTTGCAACTTCGCTATATTTCATTTTCCGTACCATAGGTTGTCTTACTGGTTCATTCTTTCTTCGCATAATGAAAATGAAATATTTCTTTATTATTTCCGTTATCCTTATGGCATTAAGTATGTGTGGATTGTATATAGGAACTAGTAAAGCTATTCTCTATATAGCTATTGCATTGGTAGGATATGGTAATAGTAATATCTTTTCAATGGTTTTAGCACGTGCTTTGGAAAGTGAACCTAAAAAACAGAACGAAGTTAGTGGACTTATGATAATGGGACTTTTTGGTGGCACTATCTTTCCACTTATAATGGGATTTGCTAGCGATAGTTTTGGACAAGCTGGAGCTGTAATTGTTATGGCAGTGGGTGTCATTTATCTTTTTACGTATATTTCTGAAATAAAATAAACATAATAATTATGAAACAATATATTGTTGGTTTGGGAGAAGCTCTTTGGGACTGTCTCCCAGAAGGTAGAAAAATTGGTGGAGCACCTGCTAATTTTGGGTTTCATGTAGGTCAATTCGGACACGATTCTATTGCTATTAGTGCCGTGGGAAACGATAAACTTGGTGCAGAAACGTTGGCTGAATTCGACAAAAAACACATAAACTACCTAATGCCTGTGGTAGATTATCCTACAGGAACAGTACAAGTAACACTCGACGAAGCAGGTGTACCTACCTACGAAATAAAAGAAGGTGTGGCTTGGGACAATATACCGTTCACACCGGAAATAGAAGAAATAGCTAAAAACTGCCGTGCAGTTTGCTTCGGTTCACTTGCACAACGTAGTAGTGTCAGCCGAAATACCATTCAAAAGTTTCTCAATGCGACTCCAAAAGATTGTTTAAAGATTTTCGATATAAACCTCCGACAGAACTTTTACAACGAAGATATTATTCGAAATTCGCTTAGACAATGCAACATTCTAAAGATAAACGATGAGGAATTGGTTACCATTGGACGTATATTTGGCTATCCTGGCTTAGATATGGAAAACAAATGCTGGTTGCTTATTGGTAAATATAATCTTGATATGTTGATACTTACATGTGGTATAAATGGTTCTTATGTGTTTGCACCTAACACAGAATCGTATCAAAAGACTCCTATCGTAGATATTGCTGATACTGTTGGAGCCGGAGATTCATTCACAGGAACTTTTGTTTCGGCTATTCTTAACGGGAAATGTATAACAGAAGCACACAATTTGGCTGTTGAGGCTAGCGCATTCGTTTGCACTCAGAACGGTGCAATGCCTATTATGCCTAAAGAATTGTTAGAAAAAGCAAGATAATAAAAGAGAGTTTTTTCATACTAAAGGGCACAATTTGTTGGTACTACAATACAAAACAACAAATTTGTGCCTTTCTTTTTTTTGACTTATATACCTCTTTTTTTCTACTTCGTCATAGTCTTATCATAACATTTAATCAGCCAAAAAGTATCTTCCTAATACTTTTTATATGGAACTAACATTAGTGTTTGACATAGCTGTTGTGTATTTCGATCATCTAATTGTTTAATTTTCTAACAACGTGTAGCGGACTACATCAAGTTATAAAAACAAGTAATATGCCTATAAGCAGCCAATTTGATTAACAATATAATGAGTTCACGAGACATTATTTTGCCATATCAGCAGATATAAGTTTGTGTTTTGTCAAACATATTGATTATTCATCTCCCACCCTATCTATCGTTTCTTGCCCTATCGTTTGTACACTTCAATCATTTATCGTAACTTTGTTCCATATCATTAATATAAGGAATAAAGTGTATTAATATTAAGCTCTGAAAGGATATGCTAAACATTGCAATTATAGGAGGAGGGGCTGCAGGATTTTTTGCTGCTATTTCGGCAAAAACAAAAATGCCCAATTCCAATGTTATAGTGTTTGAAAAGACAAATCGTATACTAGCTAAGGTTGGTATTTCGGGGGGTGGACGCTGTAATCTAACTAACTCGTTTGCCGATATAAGCGATTTAAAACAAGCTTATCCGCGTGGCAACAAACTGATAAAACGACTTTTTAAAAGATTCGATTATAACGATACTTTTCAATGGTTCGAGGCTCATGGAGTTCAATTAGTAACACAACCAGACAATTGTGTGTTCCCTTTTTCGCAAAATTCACAAACCATTATCGATTGTTTAACACATACAGCACAACAACTTGGTGTTGATGTTTGTTTGCAACATAGACTTACAAACATTACTAAACAAACAGAAGGAAAAATAGAAGTACACTTTAAAGATAAGCCTTATCGTACATTCGACAGAGTTATTATAACCACAGGAGGGTCGCTACGTACTGCAAACTTACAATATTTAGAGAATTTAGGGCACAAAATAGAAGCGACTATACCAGCACTATTTACGTTTAATATAGCCGAAAAGGCGTTCAAAAACCTTATGGGAACAGTAGTAGAACACGTTTTATTATCTATTCCTGCTACTAAATTTCATAGCAATGGGGCTTTGCTTATCACACATTGGGGTATGAGTGGACCTGCTACACTAAAGTTATCGTCGTATGCTGCACGATATTTAGCAGAGAACAACAATAAAACACCAGTATCTGTGAACTGGGTGAACGAAACAAATGCGCAATCTGTTGCACAAAACATTACTGCCATTGCTACTGAAAATGCTAAAAAGCAAATAGTAAACACACGTCCATATAACCTTCCTACTCGCCTTTGGGAATATTTACTGCAACGCGCTAATATAGAAAAGGAGAAACGCTGGATAGACATTGGAAAGAAAGCAATGCACAAACTTATTGAGACTCTTACGAACGATGTACACCAAATAGAAGGTAAGGGTAGCTTTCGCGATGAGTTTGTAACATGCGGTGGAATTAGTTTGAAGAGCATAAATCCTAATACACTGGAAAGCAAAGTGTGCAAAGGAGTTTTCTTTGCAGGCGAAGTGCTCGATGTAGATGCCATTACTGGAGGATTTAACCTACAAGCTGCATGGACCACTGGTTATGTTGCAGGACAAGAAGTATGTGTTTAAGATACATCAACAGAATGTAAACAAAACCTAAATAAAATATATTTAGCGAATCAAATGTTAATTCCCGAATAACAAGACAGAAGTCTCTAAAAAACAAGAAACTGCCTACTTCACACTATCTAATTTGGTTTCGCACCGCAAAAAAGTAGGTATCGGTTAGCGAAATATAGGCTTTTGCATGGTAAAAGAGCCCTTTTCGCATCACAAAAATAGGTATTTCTGCATGAAGAAACTAATCTATATGTATTCTATAATGTTCTAAACACGAAATAATTAAGACTTAATTATTGCACATATCCATTTCTTTTTTCTATAAAACCTTATCACTCAATAATTAAAGAATGCACACAATTGGTTGCCTTTTTCTGAAAAAAGAATAATATTGATTGAAAAAAACGCTCGGCATTTGCTATATTAAGAGGTTAAAAATAAACACTTGACAACATTTATTAATAAAGAAAAGATCATATAAAAATCTATGTATCATTACTTTATCCAGTGGTATATATTAGCTAAGATATACATTTGCAAACGTTTGCATGATATTAATCAAAAATCGAGCAAAAAGGTTTTGCAAGTTCGTTTTATTATTACTACCTTTGAGCCATATAACTAACAACTATATGAACTTACAATTTAATATAGAATACAAGACATATTACGGACAAGAACTTGTTCTTAATATAGTAGGTAACGAGGGTTCCGAAGCCAATTCGGTGTGCCAATACAGAATGCACACGTACGATGGACTGGTTTGGACAGTGGATATTAACAAAGAAATAAAGCCCGGCACGGTGATAGACTACTTTTATAGTGTACACGTTGGCGACCACGAGGAGCGTCGTGGGTGGAGTGTTGCACCCCATAGGGTAATGTTCAATTCATCGCAAGCATTGAATTACAGGATATTCGACCATTGGAGAGAAATTCCTGACAATGCTTTCTTATACTCTTCTGCCGTAACCGACTGTATTGTTGGTGCAAAACCAGAGAACCTAAAATTAGAGAAATTCAGCAAATATGTATGCTTAAAGGTGCGTGCACCTCAGCTTAGTGTAGGCGATTCGCTTTATTTAATAGGAGCAGACCCACTATTGGGATCGTGGAAAGAGCAGAAAGCTGTAAAAATGACACAGGTTTCTACCAACGAATGGGCTGTATGTTTCGATGTAAATCGTCTGGCAAGTAACAAGTTAGAGTTCAAGTTTATTATTGTAAACTCTAACAAAGAATACTCTCCAATGTGGGAGAATTGTAACAACCGCACCATTGAACTACCTTCAATGGAGGAAGGCGATGCTATAATATACGAACTAGACGAAGCCTATTTCACTTTACCCACAATGCGCGTAGCCGGTACACTTGTGCCGTTATTCTCTCTACGATCTGATGATAGCTTCGGTGTTGGAGACTTTGGCGACCTAAAGAAAATGATAGATTGGGTAAGTTCAACTCAACAAAAGGCACTTCAAATCCTGCCAATAAACGATACTACCATCACACACACGTGGACAGACTCTTATCCTTATAGCTGCATCTCTATTTTTGCACTGCATCCACAGTATGTAAACCTAAATCTTCTGCCTGCATTAAAAGATAAGATACAACGCGAACGCTTCGAAAATGAACGCAAAAAACTGAATGCACTACCACAAATAGACTACGAACGTGTTAACGAACTTAAATTAGCTTATCTTAAACTCATCTTTGAGCAAGAAGGAAAAGACACAATTGCAAGTAAAGAGTATAAGAAATTCTTCACAGAAAACGAAAGTTGGTTGGTTCCTTATGCACAATACAGCATGCTGCGCGATAAGTACGGAACTGCAGAATTTGCTAAATGGCCAGACCACAACCAATGGGACGAAGCAGAAAGAAAGCAACTCTCTACAAGTGGTAGCAAGGCTTACAAGAGTGTAGAGTTCTACTATTACGTACAATTCGTGCTAAGTAGTCAGCTCAAAGCCGTACACGAATATGCCATTTCTAAACACGTCATACTGAAAGGAGATATTCCTATCGGCGTAAATCGTAATGGCTGTGATGTGTGGATGGAACCACGCTACTTCAATTTGAATGGTCAGGCTGGTGCACCACCCGATGATTTCTCGGTAAATGGACAGAATTGGGGTTTTCCAACCTACAATTGGGACGCTATGATAGCCGATGGTTGTAAGTGGTGGTTACATCGTTTCCAGAATATGGCAAACTATTTTGATGCTTACCGCATAGACCACGTGTTAGGTTTCTTCCGCATTTGGGAAATTCCAGCCAATGCAGTGCACGGTCTTTTAGGTCAGTTCGCACCAGCATTGGGTATGACACGCGAAGAAGTAGAAGGCTATGGACTACGTTGGCAAGAGGAATTATTCACAGAACCTTTCATTACCGATTGGGTATTAGACCGTATTTTCCGTGAACATACGAACGAAGTACGCGATAAATACATAGAAAAAGCATGGGGTAATCGCTACAAAATGCGTCCAGAATACGATACACAACGCAAAGTAGAAGCAGCTTTTAAGGGTAAAGAAACCGACAAAGATATTTGGATTCGTGATGGTTTATATGCTCTAATCAGCGATGTGCTCTTTGTACGCGACCATAAAGACCCTAACAAATTCCACCCACGCATTAGCGTTCAGATGGACTTCATCTACGAAAGTCTATACGATTGCGACAAGAATGCTTTCAACACGCTTTACAACAACTATTTCTATCGCCGCAACAACCAATATTGGTATCAAGAAGCTATGAAGAAATTGCCGAAGTTAGTGAACGCTACACGTATGCTTGTATGCGCCGAAGACCTGGGAATGGTACCCGATTGTGTCGCTTGGGTTATGAATGAACTACGCATATTAAGCCTCGAAATACAATCAATGCCTAAAGACCCACATGTAAGATTTGGACATTTAGGATCCAATCCTTATCGTAGTGTCTGCACAATTTCTACCCATGATATGGCTACATTACGACAATGGTGGGACGAAGATTGGAACAGAGCACAAGAATACTACAATACAATGTTACACCAAGGCGGACCAGCTCCACACCCAATGCCGGGTTGGTTGGCAAAAGACATAGTTGAGCGACACTTAACATCGCCAAGTATGCTCTGTATTCTTAGTATTCAGGACTGGATGAGCATTGATGAGCACCTACGCTTAGCCAATGCCGATGCTGAACGCATCAACATTCCAGCCAATCCAAAACACTATTGGCGATACCGAATGCACGTTAGCATTGAGCAACTGATGAAGAATAAAGATTTTAATAAAGTGGTTTCAGACTTAATTGTAAGTTCTGGACGATAAAAAGAAGAGAGTAATGGGACGCATTTTGCTACGTCCCACTGCTCGTATATATAAGGATAAAGAAAAAAGAGGGTATGAAAAGATTGAAGGTATTGATTGTTTTTGCGGTTTGCTCGCTCGTGGCTATGGCGCAAGTGGGAATTTGTCTGGGCGAAGAGGACAGAATGTTGTACTCGCCAAATAAAAAAGTGTTTTTGTTGTTCGGTATTGATGACGGTAAACCTAACTATTTTGTGTCTTACAGAGACCAAGCAGTAATATACAAATCTTTCCTCGGTTTGGAATTGGCAAAAAGTAAATACGCAAGCAAAGGAAAAGAAGAAACCGACTTAATGGACGGTTTTAAACTTATAGATAGTAAAACTTCTACTTTCGACGAAACATGGAAGCCTGTTTGGGGCGAAACAAACAAGATACGCAACCATTACAACGAATTGGCAGTTACTTTGAAACAGGAAAAGACCAATCGTGAAATGATAATTCGTTTCCGTGTTTACGATGATGGAGTAGGTTTCCGTTATGAGTTTCCGCAACAAAAGGATCTCAATTACTTTGTTATAAAAGAAGAACACACACAGTTTGCTATGGCAGGCGACCACAAAGCATGGTGGCTTCCAGGCGACTATGACACACAAGAACAGGAAACACAAGAGAGTAAACTATCTGAAATACGCAGTCGCTTCCACGATGCCGTAAACTGGAGTAACTCTTCTGTGGCTGTTTTCTCGGATACTGGAGTCCAAACCGCTCTACAAATGAAGTCAGACGATGGTCTTTACATCAATATACATGAAGCTGCCTGCATCAATTATCCTACAATGCATTTGAATTTAGACGATAAAAATATGGTATTCGAGAGCTGGCTAACACCCGATGCTACTGGTTTGAAAGGCTATATGCAGACTCCTTGCAATACGCCATGGCGCACAATACTCGTTAGCGACGATGCACGCGATATGCTTTCGAGCCATTTAATACTGAATTTGAACGAGCCTTGTAAAATAAAAGATACCAGTTGGATTCACCCAACCAAATATGTTGGCGTTTGGTGGGAGATGATTGTAGGCAAAAACAGCTGGAATTATACTGACGAATTTCCCTCTGTTCAGCTTGGAATAACCGACTACAGCAAGGCAAAACCAAATGGAAAGCACGGTGCAACAACCGCTAATGTAAAAAAATACATTGACTTTGCAGCCGAAAATGGTATAGACCAGGTGCTAGTTGAAGGTTGGAATATAGGTTGGGAAGACTGGTTTGGGCATTCAAAAGACTACGTTTTCGACTTCGTTACGCCTTACCCTGACTTCGATATAGATTATCTGAACAAATATGCGCACGAAAAAGGTGTGAAACTAATGATGCATCACGAAACGTCTTCTAGCACTCAGAACTACGAACGGCATCTTGAAGCAGCTTTCAACCTAATGAACAAATATGGCTACGATGCCGTTAAAACTGGTTACGTGGGCGATATTATTCCACGTGGAGACCATCATTTTTCTCAATCAACCAATAATCACTATATGCACGTCATAGAAGAAGCAGCCAAACACCACATTATGGTGAATGCGCACGAGGCTGTTCGTCCAACAGGACTATGTCGTACATACCCTAATATGATAGGTAACGAAAGTGCACGTGGTACAGAATACGAGGCATTTGGTGGCAGTCGCCCTGACCACACGGTTATTTTGCCTTTCACACGACTACAAGGAGGACCTATGGATTACACTCCTGGTATTCTTGAAACGCAGCTAAAAACATGGAGCAACAACCAAAACTATGTACATACTACGCTTGTTGGACAGCTCGCACTTTATCTTACAATGTACAGCCCACTGCAAATGGTAGCCGACTTGCCCGAAAACTACAAGAAATACAACGACGCTTTCCAATTCATAAAAGACGTTCCGTGCAACTGGAGCAGGAGTATTTACTTGGAAGCAGAGCCTGCTGACTACATAACCGTTGCTCGTCAGGACAAGAATTCAAACGATTGGTACATCGGAGGAAAATGCGATGAGAACGGACACAAGAGTGTATTGAAACTCGACTTCCTCGATAAGGATTACGTTTACGATTGTACGATCTATGCCGATGCAAAGAATGCGGACTACAAGAACAATCCGAAAGCATACAAAATTACCCATAGAAAGGTGAAGAAAGGTGATGTATTGAAGCTGACAATGGCTCCTGGTGGTGGCTTTGCTATATCTTTGGAGGCACGTTGGAATGGCGAAGAACATGCCGAACAGCTTACAAAAGTGAACAATACAGATTTTTAGAAATACAATATAAGGAACTTAACAAAGCAACAATATAACTAACATGAAACTAAAATATAGTATTTTCACGCTAATGACTACTTTTCTGCTCGCACTAACAGTACAAGCACAAAGTGTTTTTAACGAAGTTAGCTACTCTCCAAAGCAAACTACGTTCAAACTGAATGCTCCCAAAAAGCCTATACTGCGTATATACGACACAGGAAGGGGTGGCAATGCAATAAAAAAGATAAAAATGAAGCAAACAGCTACGAATGTTTGGGAAACTACTATCAATGGAGATTTGAAAGGAAAGTTCTATACGTTCGACATTGGACGAGGTGAAACACCTGGCGTTTTTGCCAAAGCGGTTGGCATAAATGGACATCGTGGCGCAATAGTAGATATGCAAACTACCAATCCAACTGGCTGGAACAACGACCATCGCCTGACTTTGAAGAATCCTGCAGACCTTATTATATACGAAATGCACCACAGAGACTTCTCTATTGACCCTTCTTCTGGTCTTGTAAATAAGGGCAAATTTCTTGCGCTTACCGAACAAAAGGCTATAAAACATTTAAAAGAGTTGGGCGTAAACGCTGTGCATATTCTACCATCGTTCGACTTTGCATCTATTGATGAATCGAATACAACAACTCCTCAATACAATTGGGGCTACGACCCTCTAAACTATAACGTTCCAGAAGGTAGCTATTCGTTCGATGCAGAGCAACCTACACGACGCATTCTAGAATTTAAACAAATGGTACAAGCCTTGCATAAAGCGGGTATTCGTGTTATTCTCGACGTGGTTTATAACCATACTTTCGATATAGCTGGAGGAAATTTCGACCGTACTTTCCCTATGGCATACTATAGATATACGGCTGATGGAAAACCAAGTAATGGTTCTGGCTGTGGAAACGAAACTGCTTCTGAAAAGTCGTTAATGCGACAATTTATGCTCGAAAGTATGAAATATTGGGTTAATGAATATCATATTGATGGGTTCCGAGTGGACCTTATGGGTATTCATGATATTGAAACAATGAATATTATCCGGAAAGAGTTGTCTGCTATCGACCCTAACATCTTCATTTACGGCGAAGGCTGGACAGCTGGAACTTGTGCTTATCCTACCGAGAAACTAGCTCTTAAGGCACACATAAAGCAGATGCCAGATATTGCTGCTTTCTCTGATGAATTGCGCGATGCTCTCCGTGGTCCATTCTCTGACAACAAACAGGCTGCCTTTCTAGGAGGAGTTCCTGGATTTGAGGAAAGCATTAAAGCTGGAATAGCAGGTATGATTGCTCACCCACAGATAGATTACACTAAAGTAAACTACACCAAAGAACCATGGGCAAATCAACCTACACAAATGATTTCGTATGTTAGCTGTCATGATGATATGTGTTTAACAGACCGTTTAAAAGCATCGATACCAGAGACTGAATACGATTTAGATGAACTTATACGCTTAGACGAACTTGCACAAACTGCCATCTTCACCTCGCAAGGCATTCCTTTTATGCTCTCTGGAGAAGAAATGCTTCGCGATAAGAAAGGTGTGCACAACTCATTCAACTCACCCGACGAGATAAATCATCTGGATTGGAACAACTTAAAGAAGTATCCACAACTATTCAACTACTATAAAGGTTTAATTCAGATGCGCAAAAACCACCCTGCTTTTAGGCTGGGCAATGCAGAACTAGTACGCAAACATCTTGAATTTCTGCCAACACAGCACGATTGCTTGGTGGCTTTCCGACTGAAAGACCATGCTGGGGGCGACAAATGGAATAACATTTATGTAGTGTTAAACGGAAACAACACAATACAAAGCATTAACATTCCAAAAGGCAAATATACTATTGTTGCCAATAATGGCGTGATAAACGAAGGTGGAAATGGAGAAATGGAAGGTGGCGAAATAACCATCGACGCACAAACAGCACTTATTTTACACGATTAAACTACCAATATGAAACGATTATTTTTATTGATAGCTCTCTGCTCTCTGATGATTACAACCAATGCAAAGATTGAAATTAAGAAAATAGACCCTACCAATTGGTTTGTGGGAATGAAAGATGCATCGTTACAGCTAATGGCGTATGGCGCTAATATACGCAACGCAGAAGTAACAACAAACTATCCTAACGTGCGTATAGATTCGCTTGTTCGGCTCGATTCGCCTAACTATCTGCTTATATATCTTAATTTAAAAGATGCGCAAGCAGGAACTATGAACATTGATTTCAAAATAGGAAAGCAAACTACAACTGTGAAATATGCCTTGCTAAACCGAGAAATGAGCGGAGACGAACGTAAAGGATTCGACAATTCAGACGTTCTGTATATGCTTATGCCCGACCGTTTTGCTAATGGCAACCCAAAGAACGACATTGTAAAAGGTATGCAAGACCAACTTTGCAATCGCAACGAACCAAGTCTTAGACACGGTGGAGATATTGCTGGAATTATGCAACATCTTGACTACTTTACCGACTTAGGCGTTACTGCTCTTTGGTTTACACCTGTTTTAGAGAACGATAGACCTGCTGATGGTGGAAAATCTAGCACATATCACGGATATGCCACTACCGACTACTACAGGGTAGACCCACGTTTTGGCACTAATGCCGACTACAAAGCACTGACAGACGCTTGCCACAAACGTGGACTGAAGGTGGTAATGGATATGATTTTCAACCATTGTGGCGACTATCATATATGGAACAAAGATGTTCCTGCAAAAGATTGGTTCAACAGTCCAAACTATGCACTACAAACTTCGTACAAACTTACACCAGTACTCGACCCATACGCTAGCAAAATTGATAAAGCCGAAACTGTAGACGGGTGGTTTGTAAGGTCGATGCCCGACCTTAATCAACGCAATCCGCACGTAATGAAATATCTCATTCAAAATTCAATATGGTGGATTGAAACTGTTGGAATAGATGGTATTAGAATGGATACTTATCCATACGCCGACCGAAAAGCAATGGCAGACTGGATGAAACGCATTAATTTGGAATACCCTAACTTCAATACAGTAGGAGAAACATGGGTAACCGAACCTGCCTACACTGCTGCTTGGCAAAAAGATAGCAAGCTAACAAACGAAAACAGTTACTTGAAAACCGTTATGGACTTTGCTTTCTTCGACCGACTTTCGATGGCTAAAAACGAAGAAACTGACGATTGGTGGAAAGGATTTAACCGTATTTACAACGTGCTCTGTTACGATTATCTTTACCCAAACCCAGCCAGCGTAATGGCATTTATAGAAAATCACGATACCGACCGCTTTCTTGAAAACGGCAAAGATACTTTAGCACTGAAGCAAGCATACGCTCTACTGCTAACTATGAGGCGCATTCCACAACTTTATTATGGTACAGAAATATTAATGAATGGTACAAAAGAAGTTACCGATGGCAATGTTCGCAAAGATTTCCCTGGTGGTTTCCCTGGCGATAAAGCAAATAAATTTACACGCAAAGGACGCACTGCCGCAGAGAACGCTATGTTCGACTGGACCGCTCGCCTACTACATTGGCGCAAAGGTAACGACGTTATTGTTCATGGTAAGCAAATTCAGTTCATTCCATGGCACGGCATCTATGTAGTAACACGTCAATATAATGGCAGAACCGTAATGACTGTTATTAATGGGCGCAACACATCGGGCAAATTGGAAGTGAAACGCTATGCAGAAATTATTGGAAACAACACAACTGCTCACGATGTCTGCACAGGAGAAAGTGTATCGCTATCGGCAGATGTTCCACTAAAAGCGCGCCAAACAATGGTGTTAGAATTTTAAAGAAAACACTTTACGTTAGATAAACACATTTCTACAAAAGAAACACAACTCTACAATACATCTGCTGAATGGTTCGTTTAAACACTATTCAGCAGATGTTTTTTTTACACAAAAACTATTATTAAAGGCTCCAAGAATTTAGTTTTTGCACAACACCAATCCCACTATATACTTCCACGTAACATATATGTTCGTATAATTTTATTCAGAAGTTAAGCCATTGAATACAGTCAGAAATAGTTTTACTTACACGTAAGTAAAGTTCTACTTACACGTAAGTAAAGTTTTATTTACACATAAGTAAAGTTTTACTTACGTGTAAATAATAACACAGAAACAGAGTATTGCTAATACGCAATGCATATTTTATTAGAATAGCAACATTAGAAAACCACAATAAAACCAATGTATCAACACAGATTACAAGGTTTAACCCAAAACGGTTATTAGAGCTTAAACATATTTTGTTTTATTATAGAGCAGATTGTATGCCTTTACAACGTATGCGTAGCGGGCTACGCCAGGTTACGAAGACAGGCAAGGTACCGATAAAAAAATAAACAATGTTAGGAAACAACACCCTAATAATAAGAACTATATTGTGGCTTAATTACCAGAGATTCGGGTTTAAATACAGCCGTACACACTCTTCAGAGATAGCATATAGTACTTGTACAACAGCAATGGAAAATTAGTTATCCAAAAAATATGCTACCGAAATATATTTATAATGCACTCTACCATTTATCGCCTTTAGATATAAAGACATCATAGCTATTGCTATTATAACAAGTTTCTTATAAATTGGTACAAAAAAATAGGGGCGCCTCTTTTAAAAGAGACACCCCTGAAAATATATTTTTTCACTAATTATTATACTATCGCCAATTATTTACCGATGTATTTTACAGACTTTGTTGTACCATCAGCAAACTTAACAGACTTGATAGACACACCCTTACCAGCCTTAGACAGCTTGCGACCAGAGAGATCGAAGTATGTTTCGCCTACAACCTGCTTGTTTGCACCAGCAGCAACAGTTTCGATACCATTAGGATCAGTAGTAAATACTGTCTCAAGATCGCCACAGAAGAGAGACTTTTCGTCGCTCCAATAGCCGCCTAACATCTTTAACTTTAAGTCGTCCATTGTTTGACCTTCCATGTATGTTTCGCCAAGTTTAATAGAAGCACCATCAACATAGAACTTAATAGGGTCGTCTATAGGTTGTATTTGTCCATCTTTAAATTCCATATAACCTACCTGGATACCAGCCTTAGAGCCATCTTGAATTTCTCCGTAGTATATGTATTGACCTGCAGGAATAGTAATAACGTTGCCATCCTTTGTACCTTTTATCCAAGCGTTGAATGGATCTTTATCAAGAAAAGTACCGAAAGAAAGTGCGTTCTTCAGATAAACAGTCTTGCCATCAGCAGCTGTAACCATAAGCAAATCGCCTGCTGGCTGTCCATTTTCTGCCAATTTTGCAAGGTCAAACAAAGAAAGTTTCTGCTTACCGTCCTCACCTTTTTGGTAGGCAAACATCTTACCGCTAACACGTTTGTAGGTTGTTAGAGTACCAGCTGGCTGGTCTTTAATAACTGTAGGATCGTTTTGTGCTTGTACACTAACGCCCAAAATTGCTACGAGAGCAAGGAGTAATAGTTTCTTCATAATTTAAATGTTTAAGTGATATAATATTTGTTCTTAAAAAATCTATTGCTATTATCTTGTAAAATGCATTCTCAGCTTACACAAAACAGAGACATTTGCTTTTCTACAATTGCAAATGTAGGAAATGTTTTATTGGGCGACAAATTTTGATACTAACATTTTTAATTATTTAACACTAATTCTTTACTATCGATATAGATTTCTCTATATACGCAAACTAATACATATATATAGGCAACTGCAACACAGCAAATGTAAAATTAGCAGCATTGTGTTCACACTTCGCATAGAGAGTAAATTTGTTTACAGTATAGAAGATTATAGTTTCGCACATCAAAGATTTACCGAAGCAAGACATCTATTTTATCAAAGTTGCATTCTACTTTCATAGTTTAATCTATTTTCAGTTGGATAAAGATAGATTAATTAAAAATTTAATAGTATCTTTGCAAGTTGTATAGATAAGAAAGCAAAAGTAAAACAAAAGATGTCGTGCATATTAAACATAGAAACAAGCACTAATGTGTGCTCTGTGGCACTAAGCGAAGATGGTGCTTGCATATTTACAGAGGAGGATCATAATGGTCCTACCCATTGCGAACAATTAGGAAAGTTCGTTGATGAGGCTCTATCGTTTGCCGATAGCCATGCCATTCCAGTTGATGCAGTAGCAGTAAGTAGTGGTCCTGGTTCGTACACGGGGCTTCGCATTGGAACCTCTATGGCAAAAGGAGTATGCTATGGAACTAATATAAAACTTATAGCAGTGCCCACATTAGAGCTTCTTTGTGTGCCAGTACTGTTACATCACGAGGAAATAGAAGACAACGCATTGCTTGTTCCAATGATTGATGCACGCCGTATGGAAGTGTATGCTCAGGTGTTCGACCGTGCTTTACACGAGGTTCGGTCTATCCAAGCCGATGTTGTAGACGAAAATACCTATAAAGAATATCTTAACAAAGGTCCTGTATACTTCTTTGGTAATGGTGCTGAGAAATGTATGGAAACTATCAATCACCCAAACGCACACCTAATAAAAGGTATTGAACCTTTAGCTAAGAATATGCTTCCATTAGCAGAAAAGCGAATAGCATTAGGACAATATGAAGATGTAGCATATTTCGTTCCGATGTATTTAAAAGACTTTGTAGCAAAACAAGCAAAGCCTCTATTATAAATAAAGGTAGAAAATAAAAAAGAAACGAAACAGAATAAAAAAGAAATAGTAGAATGGAGATAGAGGGATTGGACTATAATACTCAGCGCAAAAAACTATTGTTGCCTGAATATGGACGCGAAATACAAGATATGGTGAACTACTGTGTAGACCTACCAACAAAGGAAGAGCGCCAACAATGTGCCGAAACTATTGTTTCTATTATGGATAGAATGAACCCACAAAGTAGAGAAAACACTGACTATGAGCAGAAATTGTGGGACCATTTGGCTATTATGGCTGACTTTAAGTTAGACATAGACTATCCATTTGATGTTTCGCAAGCTCTAAAAATTACAACAAAGCCAAAACCAATGTCCTACCCAATGTCAAGAATACCTGTTCGCCATTATGGAAAAATGATGTTCGAACTATTCGATCAGCTAAAAACAATGGAAGATGGAGACGAGAAAGACGAACTCGTTAAGTTGGTTGCAAACCAGATGAAACGTTGTTTAATACAATGGGGACATGGTTCGTCAGACGATGAGAAAGTAGCTTCGGACCTTGCTCGCTTCACGGACGGAGCTATACAATTGGATTTAGATACCTTTAAATTCGATAAAATAAATCTAAAAGATTTACAACCAGCACGCAATAACAAGAAGAAAAAATAATATTATGGAATGTTTTGTTATTGAAGGAGGACATCGTTTATCGGGAACTATCGTACCACAGGGAGCGAAGAACGAAGCTTTACAAGTGATTAGCGCAACTTTACTTACCAGTGAAGAGGTTGTTATTGACAATATACCTAATATCTTAGATGTAAAAAACCTTATAAAGCTACTCAAAGATATAGGTGTTAAGGTTAATAAACTTGACGAAAACAAATACTCGTTCTGCGCTAACGAAGTGAATTTAGACTATTTAGATAGCACTGCCTTTGTAGAAAAATGCTCTTCTCTGCGTGGTAGCGTTCTGCTTTATGGTCCACTTTTAGGTAGGTTTGGTAAAACAACAATAGCAAAACCTGGAGGCGATAAAATTGGACGTCGCCGTTTAGATACTCACTTTCTTGGTTTCAAAAGTCTTGGAGCACACTTTGAGCATAGAGAAGAGCGCAACGTGTACGACTTAAAAGCAGAAAAACTTGTTGGAACTTATATGCTTTTAGATGAAGCATCGGTTACGGGCACTGCTAATATCGTTATGGCTGCAGTCTTTGCTGAAGGTAAAACCACTATATATAATGCAGCTTGCGAACCTTATTTGCAACAATTGTGCAAGATGCTCAATGCTATGGGGGCAAAAATAAGCGGTATTGGAAGCAATTTGCTCACCATAGAAGGTGTTAAAACTCTAAAAGGAACTCAACATCGCATACTTCCAGATATGATAGAAGTAGGTTCGTTCATTGGAATAGCAGCTATGATAGGCGATGGTATAAGAATAAAAGATGTTTCGATTAAGAGTCTTGGTATTATTCCCGATACATTTCGCCGACTCGGTGTGCAGATAGAAGAACAAGGCGACGACCTTTTTATTCCACGTCAAGAACATTATAATATTGAGACTTTCATTGATGGAACCATTATGACCATTGCCGATGCTCCATGGCCAGGTATAACACCCGACCTAATTTCGGTATTACTAGTAGTTGCAACTCAAGCTCAGGGAAGTGTACTCTTCCACCAAAAAATGTTCGAAAGCCGCCTATTCTTTGTTGATAAGCTGATTGATATGGGTGCGCAAATTATTCTTTGCGATCCACATCGTGCGGTTGTAGTAGGACATGATAATAGTCGCCCATTGCGAGGAGGTAGAATGTCGAGTCCTGATATACGTGCAGGAATTGCTCTACTAATTGCTGCTATGTCGGCTCAAGGAACTAGTCGCATCGACAATATATCACAAATAGACCGTGGTTACGAAAATATTGAAGAACGACTCAATGCATTAGGTGCAAAAATAAGTCGTGTGGACATTTGTTAAAGCAGTATTGCTAATGATAAAACAAGAGGAAGTTTATAAAATAGGTATACTCGGGAAACCACACGGAGTGCGAGGAGAAATACAATTTCGATTCACCGATGATGTGTTCGGTCAATGTGATGCAGAATATTTAGTGCTCAACATAGATGGCATTCTTGTACCTTTCTTTATAGAGGAATATAGATTTCGTTCAGAAGAAATGGTACTTATAAAGTTTTGCAACATTGATACAGAAAAGCAAGCACGCGAACTTACAGGAACAACAGTTTATTTTCCACGTGCCGTAGCAGAAGAGAATAAAGACGAATTATCGTGGGCTCAAATTGTTGGATTTAATTTATTGGACAATAGGACAGGTAAGATTGTAGGTAAAATAATTTCTGTTGATGATTCAACCATCAATTTATTATTTGAAACAAAGACAGAAACTGACAATATCCTCTTAATTCCTGCTAACGAAAATCTTATAAAAGGGATTAACAAAGCAAGGCAAACTATTGCAATGGAAATACCTGACGGACTCTTAGAACTCTAGTTTAAAACAATGAAACAACAAATATGTATACTTGGTTCAACTGGAAGTATCGGCACACAAGCTCTTGATGTAATAGAGCAACATACCGATTTATACGAAGTTTATGCCTTAACAGCTAACAACCAATGGGAGAAGCTAGCAGCACAAGCACGTAAATTTCAACCTGCAGCCGTGGTTATAGCGAACGAAAAGCACTATAAGACATTGCAAAAGGAACTTTCCGACCAGCCAAATATAAAAATTTATGCAGGAAAAGAGGCATTAAAGCAAATTGTAGAAGCTGAACCTATCAATATGGTGGTTACTGCTATGGTGGGATTTTCAGGTCTTGAACCTACCATACACGCTATTAAAGCACGCAAAAAGATATGTTTGGCAAACAAAGAAACACTTGTTGTGGCAGGAGAACTTATTTGTAAGTTAGCAAACGAGTATCATACACCTATTCTTCCAGTAGATAGCGAACACAGCGCTATTTTCCAAAGCTTGGTGGGAGAGGACAATAACGAGATTGAAAAGATATTGCTGACCTGTTCTGGAGGACCTTTCCGTCTTTTCGATGCAGACAAACTAAAAACTGTTACAGCTGCCGATGCTTTGAAACACCCTACTTGGGATATGGGAGCAAAAATCACGATAGATTCTGCTTCACTAATGAATAAAGGCTTCGAAGTTATAGAGGCTAAGTGGTTATTTGGTATTCCTGTAAGCAAAATACAAGTTTTAGTGCACCCACAATCTATCGTTCACAGCGCAGTACAGTTTATTGATGGTAGTGTAAAAGCACAATTAGGCGTTCCCGATATGCGTTTACCTATACAATATGCTTTTTCTTTCCCCAACAGACTTACATTAAAAGGCGATCGTTTAAACTTATTCAATCAGCCATTAGAATTCTTTGAGCCTGATATGGATAAATTTCGCTGCCTCGCAATGGCGTATGAAGCTATCGAAAGAGGTGGTAATATGCCTTGTATCCTCAATGCTGCCAACGAAATAGTAAATGAGGGATTCCGCAAAGGACAATGTTCATTTCTTAAAATGGGTGAAATTATTAACGAAACCATGCAGAAAGTGGCATTCGATGCTACACCATCACTTGATGTTTATTTGCAAACAGATGCAGAAGCACGTAGAATCGCAAGTGAACTAATGGTTAATTAAGAGAATAGAGAGTAAATAATTAGAAATAAAAAAACAGATTATAAAGTAACGAATGGAATCTTTTCTTATCCGATTGCTCCAGTTTATAATGGCAATCTCGCTGCTTGTTCTTCTCCATGAAGGCGGGCACATGTTCTTCGCAAAGCTATTTGGCGTCCGCGTTGAGAAGTTTTTTGTATTCTTCGATATGGCTATCGGCAAATGGAACGGTATGTTATTCAAGTGGAAACCTAAGAACGACGACACAACATACGGTATGGGGTGGCTTCCTCTCGGTGGCTATTGCAAAATTTCAGGTATGATAGATGAAAGTTTCGACACGAAACAGATGGAGAAAGCGCCACAACCGTGGGAATTTAGAGTGAAACCCGCATGGCAACGTCTACTTATTATGATTGGTGGTGTGCTCGTAAACTTCCTTTTAGCACTGTTTATCTACTCAATGATAATGTTTACGTGGGGCGAAACCTACTTCAAAGTATCAGATATGCGTATGGGTATGCAGTTCAATGAACAGGCAAAAGCTCTTGGCTTCAAGGATAAAGATGTTATGTTGGGTACCGATAAGGGCGCATTCCGTGAATATGCTAATATCAATGGCGATTTCTTCCGTCAGATAGCTCAGTCTAAATATGTAGAAGTATTGCGAGATGGAAAGAAAACACGTATTGAAATGCCAGGCAATTTAGATATGCTTTCGATGGTAAAAGAACGACCTCTATTTGCCGAACCATACATTCCATCACGCATCGATAGTGTTGCTGCAAACACTCCAGCTATGAAAGCTGGTATAAAAGCAGGCGATTTACTAAAATCTATCAACGGTAAAAATATTAATACATGGGCTGACTTCCATTATCAAATAGGTGTATTAAGCGATGTTGCCGCTGTAAAGAAAACCCATAAAGATTCTTTGGCTCTCCGCAACGTAGTACTTACGGTACAACGCAGTGGTTCTAACAAAATAGATACCATAAAGATGCAGCTCAATCCTGAATTAAAGATGGGTGTTACAGAAAGTTCTCTGCTTTCATATTATAAACCCACACAAGAGAAATTTTCTTTCTTTGAAAGTTTCCCTGCAGGCGTAAAATATGGAATAAATATTCTTCGTGGTTACGTAGGTAATTTTAAATATCTTGCTTCTGCCGATGGCGCAAAGAGTTTGGGAGGCTTTGGTTCTATTGGAAAATTATTTCCACCTTATTGGGATTGGTATATGTTCTGGAATATGACAGCCTTTTTGAGTATTATGCTTGCCTTTATGAACATTCTTCCTATCCCTGCACTTGATGGAGGACACGTTATGTTCTTATTATACGAAATAATTACACGCCGTAAACCATCTGAAAAGTTTATGATTCGTGCCGAGTATGTAGGCATCACCATACTTATTTTGCTAATGGTTGTAGCCAACTTAAACGACATTTTGCGGTGGATAGGCGTTATGTAACATTTATATGATAAAGCTATTCAACACTGGCGAAACTCAAGAAACACTCCGTCAGGACTACAATCCTGACGGATCTGTACTACGACGAGCACAATTGCGTATGCTCGATATGGCTATCTATTTGCAAGAAACTGCTAAAAAGATAGGTATTCCACTAAGGTTAGATGGTGGAAATGTGCTCGGAGCATTGCGTCATGGTGGCTTTATTCCTTGGGACGACGATATAGATATGGTAATAAGTCAGAAGGATTTCAAACGTTTCTGCGATTATCTAAAGGCGCACCCCCACCCTAATTATGTATTGCAAGATAATTCTACCGATCCAGGTTTCTATAAAGAATGGGCTTGTCTACGTGATTTAAGAACCGAAAATCGTAGCCATGAAAACTTTAATAGTGAAAACAGACGTATTCACGAAGCACAAAAATATCGTGGATTGCATATTGATATATTTCCTTACGAAGGAAATATGATTCCTTGGTTGCAACATCTTGCAGCTAAACTATCGGTAAATGTAAACCTTAAAATGGCAGGACGATATCCTCGAGCTGCACAAATATGTTATAACTTATTACACTATTTTGTTTTTCCAATGTTTCGTTGCATTGGAAAGATATTTGGTAATCCAAATTTGTATATGCACTCTTATGGGGCATGGTTTTACGAACAAAATCCTAAGCGCATAATGATACCTCATAAAGATATTGTTTTTGAAGGTTACACGTTTGAAGGACCAGCCGATGCAGAAGAGCTTTGTCGTATCGCATACGGAAATTTTATGGACCTTCCTCCACGCGACAAACGCGACAGACATAAGGTTGATATTGTGTTCTTCGATGATGAGAATGCGCAATAAAGACAGAAACAAAACCAAAAACAGCATAAACATGAATATAGCCGTTATCTTTGCAGGTGGTTCAGGACTAAGAATGCACACAAAATCGCGTCCAAAACAGTTTCTCGACTTAAATGGAAAACCTATTATTATATATACGCTCGAACTATTCGACAATCATCAACAGATTGATGCCATTATAGTTTCTTGTATCAAAGAGTGGATTCCATTCCTTGAAAAAATGCTTCGCAAGTTTGAAATTAACAAAGTTGTGAAAATTGTACCTGGCGGAGCTACCGGACAAGACTCTATTTACAATGGTTTGTGTGCAGCCGAAGCGTATGCGAAAGATGAAAAAGCAACAGTTCTTATTCATGATGGTGTGCGCCCTTTGATAACTGAGGAAACCATAACAGACAATATAAATAAAGTAATGGAATGTGGTTCTTGCATTACCTGTGCGCCTGCTACCGAAACCTTTATAGTTAAACAAAAAGATGGGAGTTTAGAAATTCCAACACGTGCAAATTCTCTGATTGCACGTGCACCGCAAAGTTTTTATCTCTCTGATATTCTTTCTGCTCACCGCCGTGCTATTAGTGAAAATTGTCATAACTTTATTGATTCGTGCACAATGATGAGTCATTACGGCTATAAGTTAGGAACAATTATCGGTCCAATGGAAAACATAAAGATAACTACTCCTACCGATTTCTTCGTATTCCGTGCTATGGTAAAGGTTCACGAAGACCAACAAATTTTTGGTTTATAGAAAATGAATACTATTCTTGAACAAGACATAGAGCTTTTTGCCCAACAATTCGCCTTAAAAGACGAACTTCGTAAAAAGACAATTGCCATAACAGGTGCAACAGGATTGCTCGGAGCATGTATGGTTCGCTGCCTATTAAAATTAAATAGTCAGCAAAATCTTGGTCTACGCATATTGGCAGTAGTCAGAAATATAGCAAAAGCTGAAGCTATGTTTGGCAAACAAAACGATGTCTTGGTTTTTTATGCTTATGATTTTTCAAAAAATGAGATTTTCAATCCTACCGAAAAGATTGATTTTATTGTGCATTTTGCCAGTCCGACAGCTTCAAAATACTTTGTAGAATATCCTGTAGAAACAATGGTTACTGTGTTTAATGGTACAAAAAAACTACTCGATTATGCACGTACAAATGAAATTCAATCTGTATTATTGGCATCGTCATTAGAAGTTTATGGAACAATTACCAATGATAGCAAGCCTCTTACTGAAGAGGCACAAGGTTTTCTTAATCCAATGGATGTTAGAAGTAGCTATCCAATGGCAAAAAGAGCTGCAGAAACGCTCTGCCACAATTATGCTAAAGAATATGGAACACATACAAAAGTTGCACGTTTAGCACAAACTTTCGGTGCTGGAGTTACTAAAAACGACAATCGTGTATTTGCACAATTCGCACGCAGCATTATTAATGGCGAAGATATTATAATGCACACAAAAGGCGAACTCTGTCGTTGCTATTGTTATACTACAGATGCCATTGCTGCTATGCTATATATTCTTTTACGTGGAAAAGATGGCGAAGCCTATAATGTTGCAAACGAAACCACTTATATCTCCATTAAAGATATGGCTACATTCCTTGCCGAAACATTCAATCCAAAGGTTAAAGTTGTGGTAGAACTTAAAGAGAATATGGGCTATTCGCCCACAACAAAATTACGTTTGTCTACCAATAAAATTCAACAATTGGGTTGGACACCTCATTACAATTTACAAGAGATGTTCCACCGCCTTATCGAATCGCTGAAACAATAGTTTATGTCTGCCAATATATTCCACAGAATCAGCCAGTCGCTCTTTCACATTTACGAGCGAAAAGACTTGCGTCAATGGGACGTTACACCACAAAAGCACCTACCTATTTATGGTGTTTACCACATTATGCTGGATACTGGTTGGGAAAAATTGGCACGAAAACAAATAGAAAATCTAAAGAACAGCGGACTTTTATCTGCCACCGAAAAACTTTTTGTTAGCTGTATTGCTGCTGATAAGACCAAAGTTGATGAACTAAAACAATTGATTGACAGCGAAAAGGTAGAAATTATCTCGTTTTCTACCAATCCTCAAAAGTACGAATACCCTGCCCTACAGTTTATTAAAGAACTAAGTCAGCGTAAAGATTGCCTTGTATATTATTTTCATTCAAAGGGAATTTCCTATCAATCGTTAGAATCAAACGACCATCTTTTCCGTTCCTTTCAACAAAAAATAGAAGCTTGGCGCGAAATGCTGGAATATTTTATTTTCGATAAATGGCAAGTGGCTGTAAATGTTTTATCAAATGGTTTCGATACTTACAGTTGTTATCGTTGGCCTCCTCGAAATTACACTATGTATTCTGGAAGTTTCTGGTGGGCAACGTCTGCTTATATTTGTAAACTCCCAGATTTTCAATCGGATATTATTTCTTCTAACCGTTTTTATTCTGAAGTATGGCTTTTCGAACGAAACCATCAACAATTTTCAGCTTTCGATACCATTGCCGACCTATATTTTGTGCGTATTCCACGCTCTATTTACACTGATGGAACACCATCTTTTATAGACAAGCTACGGTTTTCGTTTATGTATAACTTCCGAAAAATACAGAAACATATTTTCCATTACAACTACAAACAACGTTGTCAGCAACGTTTTCAACAACTGAAAAAGAATATATAACCTGTATTTAAACAATCTATAAATTCAAAAAGACTATTATAAAACAGCCAATTTTATTTTAAATCTATCAAACTCACAATAAAATTAAGTCCATCTTTTGGTAGACTTTAGCTGTGTATAATACTTTTCGTCTTTCTGTGTAATTATATGTTTAACAAGCAATTTCTCTAATATTTCGTCCGAAATTTCCTCATCTTCTACGCAACCAGTATTTTTTGCTAATAGCTGAAGTGCTTCCTTTATGAAGAAACTTTTGTTGGAAACATCTAATTCATCATCATTTTTTAAGTTGATAATAAGTTTCTCTATAAGTTGCTTATTAGATTTGTTTACAAGAAAGTCTTCCTCATCAGAATCAAAATCTGTGTCATAATAATCTGCTAAAACAGATTTTATTCTTTCTATCTCTTTTGAATAATATTCTTTGCTCATCTTCGCTTAAAAGTTTCTTATTATTTAGGGATTCAATACATTCGTATTGTTCTTCAAACATCTATAACAGCTTAGTTTAAAATCATATAATAACATTTTGGTTGGTTCAAAGTTGCGGGGGAATTATTCGTGAAATTTAATTTTTGCCGTATAGATGCAATGTTTATTTCCTCGTTAAGTCGAGGAATTTAAACTTGTAGCATCACTTTAATTTTCATCATTACAAATTCCGTCTATTATTTATGCTTGTTTTAGCACAGCCCTTTCAAATGTTTAACGATGGAATCCATTATCTTCTAAGTCCATCAATAAATATTCTTGTAAACTACCGCTTACTTTTTTACCATTACACATTAATTCGAAAGGATGCTGTTGATTCTTAAATGTTGCTGTTCCATCAACAAACGAAAGAATATCAGAGACTGTTTCAATCATTATCATTTTTACAAATTCTTGTAAATGCTTTCGGTTAGAATTATCCAATGAATTGAACAATAGTTGCCCACTTCTCCAACTTTTATTCTTAAAAGGCTCTTGACTTGAGTCTTCTAATGTTTCAAAATACCTTTTAAAATTTTCAACAAGAATTATATCTTTAATTTCTTTAGCAATAAATTCTTCTGTCATACTTTTATTTTTTAAGTTGATTCTATTTCATCATTACAAACTTTGTCTATTGTTTATGCTTATTTTAGCACATCGGTTTCAAATGTTTAAAACGATTGTCTATAGCTGATTTCTTTTGTTATGCATACATCACTTTAAATAAGATGAATTAAACGCATTATAATAGTCGTAAAAATATAGCTTTTAGCAAAATTCACCAAAACTTTATAATACTGATATACGACGAATTAGCTATAAAAGCTGCTATAATAACCGAAAACAAAGTTACAGAAATATTTTGTATGGCAGATGAGTTCTTAAAGTTTTTTGATAAAAGAATAGTAAATGAAACACTAAGACCTGCTTTGCAATAGAAAATACCATCGTAATTAAACGATACTAAAGGCAATAAATAAAGTGAATTAGAGAGGGTTTAGCTACGATAGCTCATTACGCTGAAAAATATAATTACAAAATAAAAAAATATAATAAGAAATCAATGCAACATCTATGTATTTGGAAGTCAGACCATATAATGAAAGTAAATCAAAATTAGTCCATATTAGCATAGAACATAAACAAAAAATAGAATTATTGTATGAAAGAAAACAATACCTAAACATTCACATTTTCACAATTAACCAGTGAAATTTATACTTATTTCATTGACCCAATGAAACTTAAGCAGAGAAAAATAGCCAATTATTTGGCAGATAAGAAAATAAGCAGTAATTTTGCACCGCTAAAATGGCATAGTGCCGTTTAGTTAATGTTTAACATAATTAAAAATAAAACAAACAAGCATGATTATTGTACCAGTTAAAGATGGTGAAAACATCGAAAGAGCACTCAAGAAATTTAAGAGAAAGTTTGAAAAGACAGGTGTTGTAAAAGAACTTCGTTCTCGTCAACAGTTTGACAAACCTTCTGTTAAAAGACGCTTAAAGATGGAACGTGCCATCTATGTACAGCATCTTCGCGACGCAGAAGAATAAAAATTCTGTAGAAAATTTGGTAGTTCAAATAATATTTCGTAACTTCGTTGCCAAGAGTTAAATATTGCGACGATGTTGAGCATAGAAAACTTTTTGAAGTTCCTACGGTTAGAGCGAAATTATTCGCAAAAAACAGTAGATAATTATAAAGCTGATTTAGAACAGTTCAAATTATTCTTCGGAAAGTTAAAAGCCGATTTATCTTGGAAAGATGTTGATGGAGACATTATTCGAGATTGGATAGAAAATATGATGGATAAAGGGAATGCCCCTTCTTCTGTAAATCGAAGATTAAGCGCCCTGCGATCATATTATCGGTATGCATTAAAGAGAGGATTTGTAGAATCTGATCCCACTTATAATATTCAAGGACCTAAAAATAAAAAAGTTCTTCCACAATTTCTGAAAGAAACAGAAATGGATAGACTTATAGATCCAAGAATGTGGACAGATAAATATAAAGATGTACTCGCGCGTACCATAATAATAACATTCTATTCAACTGGCGTCAGAGTTTCTGAACTAGTGGGATTAAATTTAGAAGATGTGAATTTCGTAACCCACGAACTAAAAGTAACGGGAAAACGTAACAAACAACGTATCATTCCATTCGGAACAGAACTCGAAGAAACGTTAATGACATATTTGCAAAACCGAAATCCAAAAACGGAAACGCAAAATGCTCTATTCATAACCGAAAAAGGAAAACGAGTAACCACAAGTCAAGTAAGAACAATGGTGAAAGTGAATATAGCAAAAGTCTCAACGTTAAAGAAAAAATCGCCACACGTGCTGCGACACACATTTGCAACAGCAATGTTAAATCATAAAGCTGAATTGGGAAGTGTGAAAAAATTGCTCGGACATAAAAGCATCGCAACGACAGAAATATACACACACGTAACTTTCGAACAATTGAAAGAAACGTATAAAGAAGCCCACCCAAGGGCAAACCTTAAATAAAAAGGAGGTAATTATGGATATTAAAATTCAATCAATTCATTTTGAAACTACCGAAAAATTAGATGCTTTCATTAACAAGAAAGTTGAAAAACTATCGAAAACTTATGAAGATATTCAGAAAGTAGAGGTGCAATTGAAGATTGAGAAACCTGCTGTAGCTATGAATAAAACAACAAGTTTTACGGTTTTTATACCAGGAAATAAGTTGTTTGCAGAAAAAACTTGCGATACTTTTGAAGAAGGAGTAGACTTGTGCGTAGATGCAATGAAGGTTCAACTCACGAAAGTAAAAGAAAAACAAAGAAAGTAATAAAAAAAATCTCCATTTTTTTGGAAGATAAAAAATAAAGCCGTATCTTTGCAGCCGTTTTACGAGTAATTGTAAATACGAGTAGTCAAATGGCTGCAATCGCCTCTTTAGCTCAGTTGGCCAGAGCACGTGATTTGTAATCTCGGGGTCGTTG
>ENA-OWLC01000017-OWLC01000017.1-metagenome-genome-assembly--contig:-NODE-17-length-41712-cov-5.617087_pt1 | contig 41712 bp, 36 predicted proteins | sample MGYA00245344_ERZ651092 | MGnify/ENA primary metagenome ERZ651092 (study PRJEB26857, sample SAMEA4031755) | metagenome | biome: human; feature: oral; material: saliva | place: Philippines | collected 2014 | study... | reverse complement strand
GAAAAGAAGTAACCGCAACGCCATGTTGGGGTCGATCACGCCCGTATTCATCAGAAATACGGGGTAGTGCCGTTATCAGGCCGTCTGAACAGCCCCTTTCGTGTCGCATAATTACGCTTTTTCTCTGCATAACGTTTCATTTATAGGAAAGATAGTTTCATTGTCTTTCCTTTTCTCCAATTTAAGATAATTTTTGCAATCTTTTGTTTTCAAATAACTTCCCCTCAAAAGCGCTACGATTTTTCATAAAGCCCGTGTTCCGTGCTTTGCAAAACAAAAAATTTACTGTATTCTGAATTTAATTATTTACAATTTAATGTGGATTGGTTACATATCCTATTGTATTTGAAAATAATTTATCCTGACTCTCTCGTGAAAAACAGGATTTTTAAGCTGTATTTTTATTAGAAAAAAGTTTGGGTACGAATTGCTTGCAATTTCAAAACCCGTATTTATAAGTTAGATGAGGAATAAGTACATGAATCCCATGTATATCACTTTCGCGATCTATTTGGTCGCCGTACTACTGATCGGCCTTGCCGCCTATTTTTCAACCCGCAACTTCGACGACTACATCCTCGGCGGCCGCAGCTTGGGCCCGTTCGTGACTGCAATGTCTGCCGGCGCTTCCGATATGTCAGGTTGGCTCTTGATGGGTTTGCCCGGTGCCATTTACCTGAGTGGTTTGAATGAAGCTTGGATTGCCATTGGTCTGATTGTAGGCGCATACTTCAACTGGCTTTTGGTTGCAGGCCGTCTGCGCGTGCATACCGAATACGCCAACAACGCACTGACGCTGCCTGACTACTTCTTCCACCGCTTCGGTGCCGGCGGTCACTTGATGAAAGTGGTTTCCGCACTGATTATCTTGTTCTTCTTCACTATTTACTGTGCTTCAGGCATCGTGGCCGGTGCTACCCTGTTCCAAAGCCTGTTCCACGATCTGTCTTACACTCAAGCCATGTGGCTGGGTGCCGGCGCAACCATCGCCTACACTTTCTTGGGCGGTTTCTTGGCCGTAAGCTGGACCGATACCCTGCAAGCTTCTTTGATGATTTTTGCATTGGTACTGACTCCTATCATGGTGTACTTGGGTTTGGGCGGTGCAGATCAAATGAATGCCGCTATGCAACAAGTTGCCGCTTCTACCGGTAAAGAATACGGCAGCCTGTTTGCCGGTACGACCGTCATCGGCATTATCTCCACCGCGGCTTGGGGCTTGGGCTATTTCGGCCAACCGCACATCTTGGCCCGCTTCATGGCTGCCGAAAGCGCTAAATCCTTGGTTTCTGCACGCCGCATCGGTATGACTTGGATGATTCTGTGTATGGCCGGTGCCGTGGCTGTCGGCTACTTCGGTATCGCTTACTTCGGTGCCAACCCCGCCCACGTTGATGAAATGAACGGCAACTACGAACGTATCTTCATCGCTTTGGCCACCCTGCTTTTCAACCCTTGGATCGCCGGTATCATCTTGAGCGCGATTCTCGCCGCCGTAATGTCCACCCTGTCTTGCCAATTGTTGGTTTGCTCCAGCGCGATTACCGAAGACTTCTACAAAGGCTTCCTGCGTAAAAAAGCACAACAAGCCGAGTTGGTATGGATCGGCCGTCTGATGGTTTTGGCGATTGCCGTGATTTCCATCCTGATTGCTTCTGACCCTAACAGCAAAGTATTGGGCTTGGTGGCTTACGCATGGGCAGGTTTTGGTGCCGCATTCGGCCCGGTTGTTATCCTGTCTGTACTGTGGAAACGCATTACTGCCTACGGCGCACTCTCCGGCATGATTGCAGGTGCGCTGACTGTAGTGGTTTGGGCCGAGTGGATCAAAAAACCTGCTTTGGCCGCACAAGAAACAGGTTTCGCTACTGTCTATGAAATCGTCCCCGGCTTTATCATTTGCACACTCGTGATTGTTTTGGTGTCCCTGATCGACAAAAAACCTTCACGCGAATTGCAAGAACGCTTTGAAAAAGCAGACGCAGAATACCGCGCCTCTAAATAAGGTGTTTTCAGACGGCCTGCATGATTCCGTGCAGGCCGTTTTTACGACATAAACTGTCTCAAAATAATCTGATACTTATCAGAAAAAACAGCAATTTATGCGGATGCATCTTGTATCCGCATCATAAATTTATTACGATATTACTATCCTTCAGAATACCTGTTTTAGCAATCCTATCCAGGCCGTCTGAAATCATGAAAAAACCTCTGGAGAACTTAAATAATGTTTAACTTTGCTTTTCCAACACAAACTCCTTTGCGCCAAGCGATAACCGATGCCTACCGCCGCGATGAAATCGAAGCCGTACAGGATATGTTGCAACGTGCACAGATGACCGACGAAGAGCGCAATGCCGCTTCCGAGCTTGCCCGTCGTTTGGTTACCCAAGTCCGTGCCAGCCGTACCAAAGCCAGCGGTGTAGATGCCTTGATGCACGAGTTCTCCCTCTCCAGTGAAGAAGGTGTTGCACTGATGTGTCTGGCCGAAGCCCTGCTGCGCATTCCGGACAATGCTACCCGTGACCGCCTGATTGCCGACAAAATCTCTGAAGGCAACTGGAAAAGCCACTTGAACAACAGCCCTTCCCTCTTCGTTAACGCGGCCGCATGGGGTCTGCTGATTACCGGCAAACTGACCGCGACAAACGACAAACAGATGAGTTCCGCATTGAGCCGTCTGATCAGCAAAGGCGGCGCCCCTCTGATCCGTCAAGGCGTTAACTACGCCATGCGCCTGCTGGGCAAACAGTTCGTCACCGGTCAAACCATTGAAGAAGCGCTGCAAAACGGTAAAGAGCGCGAAAAAATGGGTTACCGTTTCTCCTTCGATATGTTGGGCGAAGCCGCATACACCGAAGAAGATGCCAACCGCTACTACAACGACTACGTCCAAGCCATTCACGCCATCGGTAAAGATGCCGCAGGTCAAGGCGTTTACGAAGGCAACGGTATTTCCGTCAAACTTTCCGCCATCCACCCACGCTACTCACGCGCCCAACACGAACGCGTTATGAGCGAACTGTTGCCACGCCTGAAAGAATTGTTCCTTTTGGGTAAAAAATACGATATCGGTATCAACATCGACGCCGAAGAAGCCAACCGTCTCGAATTGTCTTTGGACTTGATGGAAGCTTTGGTTTCCGATCCTGACTTGGCCGGCTACAAAGGTATCGGTTTCGTTGTTCAAGCCTACCAAAAACGCTGCCCGTTCGTTATCGACTACCTGATCGACCTGGCTCGCCGCAACAACCAAAAACTGATGATCCGTTTGGTTAAAGGCGCATACTGGGACAGCGAAGTGAAATGGGCCCAAGTAGACGGCATGGACGGCTACCCGACTTACACCCGTAAAGTCCACACCGACATCTCCTACCTTGCCTGCGCACGCAAACTCTTAGATGCTCAAGATGCCGTGTTCCCACAATTTGCCACACACAACGCCTACACCTTGGGCGCAATCTACCAAATGGGTAAAGGCAAAGACTTCGAACACCAATGTCTGCACGGCATGGGCGAAACCCTGTACGACCAAGTGGTCGGCCCGCAAAACTTAGGCCGCCGCGTACGCGTGTATGCCCCGGTCGGCACACACGAAACCCTGCTTGCCTACTTGGTACGCCGTCTGTTGGAAAACGGTGCGAACTCTTCTTTCGTGAACCAAATCGTTGACGAAAACATCAGCATCGACCGCCTGATTAAGAGCCCGTTCGACACCATCGCCGAACAAGGCATCCACCTGCATCCGGCATTGCCTCTGCCGCGCGATTTGTATGGCAAAGGCCGTCTGAACTCCCAAGGCGTCGATTTCAGCAACGAAAACGTATTGCAAAACCTGCAAGAAAAACTCAACCAAGCTTCTTCCGAAGACTTCCACGCCGCGTCTATCGTCAATGGCGAAGCGCGTAACGTGGGCGAAGCGCAACCCGTCCGCAACCCTGCAGACCACAACGATGTTGTCGGCACTGTCAGCTTTGCCGATGCAGCCTTGGCTCAAGAAGCTATTGGTGCAGCCGTTGCCGCCCTGCCGGAGTGGAGTGCCAAACCTGCTTCAGAACGCGCCGACTGCCTGCGCCGTTTTGCCGATTTGTTGGAACAACACACGCCTGCATTGATGATGCTGGCCGTCCGCGAAGCCGGTAAAACCTTGAACAACGCCGTTGCCGAAGTACGCGAAGCCGTTGACTTCTGCCGCTACTATGCCAACGAAGCTGAGAACACCCTGCCTAAAGATGCCAAAGCTGTCGGCGCAATCGTTGCCATCAGCCCATGGAACTTCCCATTGGCCATCTTTACCGGCGAAGTCGTTTCTGCATTGGCAGCCGGTAACACCGTTATCGCCAAACCTGCCGAACAAACCAGCCTGATTGCGACTTACGCCGTTTCCCTGATGCATCAAGCCGGTATTCCGACTTCTGCGCTGCAACTCGTACTCGGCGCAGGCGATGTCGGCTCCGCCCTGACCGGCGATGCCCGCATCGGCGGCGTGATCTTCACCGGTTCTACCGAAGTAGCGCGCCTGATTAACAAAGCACTGTCCAAACGCGACGACAACCCTGTCCTGATTGCCGAGACCGGCGGTCAAAACGCGATGATCGTGGACTCTACCGCCCTGCCGGAACAAGTCTGCCTCGACGTATTGAACTCTGCCTTCGACAGCGCGGGCCAACGTTGTTCCGCCCTGCGTATCTTGTGTGTTCAAGAAGATGTTGCCGATAAAATGATCAACATCATCAAAGGTGCAATGGACGAGCTGGTTGTCGGCAAACCGATCCAACTGACCACAGACATCGGCCCTGTCATCGATGCTGAAGCCCAACAAAACCTGTTGGCCCACATCAACAAAATGAAAGGCGTAGCGAAGGCTTACCACGAAATCAAAACTGCCGCCGACGTTGATGACAACAACTCTACCTTCGTTCGTCCAATCCTGTTTGAATTGAACAACCTGAACGAGTTGCAACGCGAAGTGTTCGGTCCTGTACTGCACGTTGTCCGCTACCGCGCCAGCGAATTGGATCAACTCATCGACCAAATCAACGCCAAAGGCTATGCTCTGACCAGCGGTGTACACAGCCGTATCGAAGGTACTGTCGACCATATCCGCGACCGCATCGAAGCCGGTAACATCTACGTTAACCGCAACATCGTCGGTGCCGTTGTCGGCGTACAACCTTTCGGCGGTCACGGCTTGTCCGGTACCGGTCCTAAAGCAGGCGGTTCATTCTATCTGCAACGCCTGGTTCGTACTCCTGAATGGGTTGCCCCAACCCTCAGCCGAATCGGCCAAGCAGACGAAGACGCACTCAAACGTTTGGAAACCCTGGTTCACAAACTGCCGTTTAACGCAGAAGAGAAAAAAGCCGCAGCCGCAGCTTTGGGTCACGCTCGCGTCCGTACCCTGCGCAAAGCCGAAACCGTATTGGTCGGCCCGACCGGCGAACGCAACTCATTGAGCTGGCGCTCTCCGAAACGCGTTTGGGTACATGGCGGCAATCTGCTGCAAGCCTTCTCTGCCCTGACCGAGCTGGCAGCCGCAGGCATCCAAACCGTTGTTGAGCCTAACAGCCCATTGGCTTCCTACTCAGCCGATTTGGACGGTTTGTTGCAAGTCAACAGCAAACCTGAAAACGCAGGCATCAGCCATGTTGCCGCTATCGAGCCTTTGAGCAGCGAGCGCAAACAAGAGTTGGCTGGCCGCGACGGTGCGCTCATCCGTATCCTGCCTTCCGAACAAGGTCTGGACATTCTGCAAGTATTTGAAGAAATCTCTTGCAGTATCAATACTACCGCTGCCGGTGGTAATGCCAGCCTGATGGCAGTTGCCGACTAATCACAGCCAAATCAAAGGCCGTCTGAAATTCAGACGGCCTTTTTTTATCTGTTTTTATTTACAGTTTTGCCGGATATTCGCACAAATCATTAATCAAACATTTGCTGCATTGAGGTTTCAAAGCCTTACATGTATAGCGGCCGTGCAAAATCAACCAATGATGGGCATCCATCAAAAATTCTTTGGGAATAAAGCGCATCAGCTTGTCTTCAACTTCACGCACATCCTTGCCCGGCGCGATTTTGGTGCGGTTGGCCACACGGAAAATATGGGTATCGACCGCCATAACAGGTTGCCCGAATGCAGTGTTCAATACCACGTTGGCGGTTTTTCGGCCGACACCGGGCAAAGATTCCAAAGCCTCTCGGTCGGCAGGTACTTCGCCATTGTATTTTTCCAGCAAAATACGGCAAGTCTGCATGATGTGTTTGGATTTGGTTTTGTAGAGGCCTATGGTTTTGGTGTATTCCATCACGCCGTCCAGCCCCAAATCCAACATAGCTTGCGGCGTATTGGCAACGGGAAAGAGTTTGGCAGTCGCTTTGTTCACGCCGACATCAGTCGCCTGAGCAGACAATAAAACAGCGATGAGCAGCTCAAACGGCGAGCTGAAATTCAACTCGGTAGTCGGATGAGGATTGGCAGCGCGGAAACGCTCGAAAATTTCTTGGCGGATTTGTTTGTTCATTGTTTGGATTATTTTTTTATTGGCGCAGCAATTATAGTGAAATCATGTTGATACTGCTACTTCAAGTAAAACAAGGCCGTCTGAAATTGTTTTCAGACGGCCTTGTTTTATAAGCATTGCTATTTTAAATGCTGTTTACTTCTTACTCAAAGTCAGCCCTGTCCAGCCAAACACCAGCGTCAGAGCCAAGCTCAAGTAGCAGAAGAAGGCGTAAGGCAGGTATTCCCAAACAGGCACGCCCAAAGCATGGCTGATGAATACGCCGCAGACGCTCCAAGGCACCAACGGGTTGATAACCGTACCCGCATCTTCCAGCGTACGGGCAAGGTTGCGCGAATGCAGGCCGAGTTTGTCATAAACCGGCTTAAAGGTTTCGCCGGAAAGCAGAATACTCAAATATTGCTCGCCAATCAGGAAGTTGACACCGACCGATGTCATGGCCACGCTGAAAGTAGCACGTCCGGCATTGGTCAGGAACGCACGAATGGCTTCCAACAAAGACGGAATCACACCAATACTGAACAACAGGCCGCCCAAGCTCATGCCGAGTATCACGATGGTTTGCGTAAAGAACATGCTTTCCAAGCCGCCGCGCGAAATCAAGCGGGCAATGTCTTTGAATGCTTCGCCTTCGAGTTTGTATCCGCTGTAAAACCACGCGCCCAGCTGTTTCAAATCAGGCGTACTGTGGAAATAAGTCACAATCAGTGCCACCACAACGGTAAACAGCATGGCCACAATGGCATTGACGCGCATCAGGGCGAGGACGACCAATAAAGCAAACGGAATCAATGAATAAGCATGCACCAAACCGGTTGCTTCCAATTGCGCGCGGAAAGCTTCGACGCTGTTCATGTCATGTGCAGCCACATTAGGCAAGAGCCACAACATCAACGCCGCACTGATCAACCACGCAGGCACAGTGGTGTACATCATGTTTTTGATGTGCTCGAACAAATCAATGCCGACAATCGAAGCGGAAATACCGGTCGTATCGGAAAGCGGCGACATTTTATCGCCGAAGAACGCGCCCGACACAATCGCACCTGCCGTCATCGCCATATCGGCATGAAACGCAGCCGCCATCCCCATAAATGCCACGCCGACAGTCGCACAAGTCGTCAAACTACTGCCGATGGAAATACCGATGACCGAGCAAAGCGCAAACGCCGAGAAATAAAAATAAGTCGGCGAAATCAATCCGAAACCGTAATACATCAGCGTCGGAATCGCACCGCTCATCATCAGCGCGCTGACCATCAGGCCGATAAAGAAAAACAGATAAATCGCGCCCATGCCCTGCCCGACCGCGCCGATCATACCGTTTTGCATGTCTTGATATTTCAAGCCGCGCATCAAACCGTACAAAAGCAAGACCACGATCGCCGTCACAATCGACATATGCGGCAGCCATTCAAGCGAAATAATCGTATAACCCATTGCCGCCACCAAAGCCAAGGCCACCGCAATGGCCTCGAAACGCGGCATATTGAGTAAGGATTTGAAAGCAAACATTGTTCTTTGCCTTTTTAATAAGTATTTAACAGATTTTAGCATAACAGGCCGTCTGAAAAACCGGTTTCAGACGGCCTGCTGATTATTTTACGAAAACAACGCTCAAAAATCCTTGCCATTTTCTTTAAAATAAACGAATTATTTAGAATAAAATATTTTTTAATCAGAATAAATGGTGTTTTATTGCTTTTTAAAATATCCATCATGCAAAAACGCCACCACCTGCTCGGCAGTTTTGCGATTGAACAGCATACCGCTATGGCTGACCGGCAAAACGACATGATCGCGCATATTCGGACAATGCGTTTCGCTGACCAAGACCGTACCATCATGTGCACCGTGCAAACCTAAAACACGGCCCAGCCCATACGGTTTGTTACCGGCGATACTGCCCAGCTCAATACCGACAGGCAACTCAGGCATACTGCCGTCCAACGCCCCTTTGTAAGAGCCGCCCAATACCGGCTTTTGCAAACCCAAATTGAGCACGCGTTGCGCAGCCCGGCTGCCTTGGTGCGGCGTACCCATGGTAACGATACGGCCGCTGACTTTATCCGGATACGCCGCCGCAAAATTGCGTAAAACCAAGCCGCCCAAACTGTGGCCGACAAAGTGCAGCGTTTCATCAGCATGGTTCTCATCAATCCATCGCGCCAAGTCCTCAACATGTCGGTTCATCGAGTGCAACACACTGCAATAATCGAACAGCGCAACTTCAAAACCTTCTTGTTCCAGCAAATACGCCAGCGGTCTCATGACCCACGAATGCATATGCAAGCCATGCAGCAAAATGATTTTGGCCATTTTTTCCTCCTGTCATTTAAATCATTATGCCACAAAGTCAAAAGGCCGTCTGAAATCCCATAAGGTTTCAGACGGCCTGTTATCATGCTGAATTATTCGTCAGCTTTGTAGCCTTTTATAGCCGATTTTGCCGACCAAATAGCCCATCGGGATCGACATAATCGCATAAGCGGTAAAGAAACAGAATTGAATCAGCATCGCCTGAACATAAGTCAGATCAAAAATATCTTTCAAATGCGGAATCAAAATATCATTCATGCAGGTAATGAAACCCATCATGAAAAAGAGTGTGGTTAGGACAACCAGCGCAGGAGTATGATTTTGTTGTGAATGCGCAGACATGATTTGCCTTTCGTTTTGTTAAGATTTGCTGGAAAAATGAGCTTAAATCAGTTCATTAAACTTAACACCCATTAACAGCCGCCCGTATCACACTGATAATCCGTCACTTTGAAAACTATTTTCTAACAGCCGACTATATTATCCTTCAACCGTTTAATTTTAAAAAATTCAATAATATTGGATTTATCTTTTAATGGATTAAAAAATAAAGGCATAATCCCCTTATTAAGCCTGTTATTTCTTTTTTACAATACTCATTGATATAACTCAAAATATGCCCCTTCTTTACGCTTACCTTGGCCTGATTGCCTCTGCCTTTACTTCTGCCACACTACTTCCGGGTACATCCGAGGCGGCATACGCCGCATTTGTGTACCAATATCCGCAACATGCCCTCGGCGCATGTTTGTGTGCCGGATTGGCGAATGGCTTGGGCAGTATGGTTTCGTATTACATGGGCAGGATGTTTCCAAATAAAAAAAGGCCGTCTGAAAAAATGTTGGAAAGGCTTAATCGTTGGGGAATTTGGCCGCTATTATTTGCATGGCTACCCATTATCGGTGATGCCCTCCCCCTTGCCGCAGGCTGGCTCAGGCTCAATGCCCTGCATTGCGCCATTATTCTGATTGCAGGCAAACTGCTGCGCTATGCTATGATTTATTGGGGGATGAACGCAGTTGTCGGATAAGCTGACAAGTCAAAAATAAAGGCCGTCTGAACGATTCAGACGGCCTTTGCCTTTAATTCGACAATTACAACACTTTTACAATGCTCTCGCACAAATAATCGATGTTGTCATCAGTAATGCCGGCAACGTTGATGCGGCCGGAGCGGACGGCATAAATGGCAAACTCGTTTTTCAAACGGTCGACTTGTTCGGGAGTCAAGCCGCTGAAAGAGAACATGCCGTTTTGTTCGATAATGAAATCAAAGTCTTGGCTAGCACCTTTAGCCTTGAGCAACTCGACAAATTTTTGACGCATGGCTTTGATGCGGCCGCGCATTTCATCGAGTTCGGCAATCCATTGTGCTTTCAAATCATCATTTTTCAACACCAGCGCAATGGTGTTCGCGCCGTGTGAAGCCGGGTTGGAATACAAGGTACGGATGATGGTTTTGACTTGGCTGTGGGAGCGGGCTGCTGTTTCTTCATCTTCGGCCACCAAAGTGAACGCACCGACGCGCTCGTTGTACATACCGAAGTTTTTGGAATAAGAGCTGGCAATCAGCAATTCTGTATTGTGTTTCAAGAACACGCGCAAGCCGTAGGCATCTTCTTCCAAACCGTTGCCAAAGCCTTGGTAGGCAAAGTCAAACAGTGGCAACCAGCCTTTTTCGGCAGAAAGTTTTGCCAAAGTTTCCCATTGTTCGGGCGTAGGGTCGATGCCGGTAGGGTTGTGGCAGCAGCCGTGCAGCAGGACGATGTCGCCTTTTTGCGCTTGGCTCAAGTCTTCAATCATGCCGTCCCAATCCAAACCGTGTTTGGCGGCATCATAGTAACGATAAGGTTTATCTTGGATACCGACCGCTTTGGCGATGGCATTGTGGTTTGGCCAAGTCGGATTGGAAATCCAGATGGTTTGCGCGTTCAACTGACGTTTGGCAAACTCGGCCGCAATACGCAATGCGCCTGTACCGCCAAGGCTTTGCGCTGTTTTGGCGCGACGGCTGGCAATGATTTCGTGGTCTTTGCCAAACAACAGGATTTGGGTTTGCTCGTTGTAATCGGCAACGCCGTCAATGGTCAGGTAGTTTTTGGTTGTTTCGCTTTCCAACAGGCGTTTTTCAGCCTCTTTGACGGCTTTGACAATAGGCGTCGCGCCGGATGCGTCTTTGTACACGCCGATACCGAGATTGACTTTCTCCGGACGGGTTTCGGCTTTAAACGCCTCGCCCAAACCTAAAATCGGATCAGCAGGAGCAGCTTCGATATGCTTGAAGAACATGATTTTTCTCTTTACAAGTAGTAAAACGGTTGAAAAAATACAAACTTAGTACGATTTTACGCCGTTTCAGGCCGTCTGAAAACGGATTATTACAGGGTTTTAACGCAAGATTGCCAACAAATCCAAAGGTGTAGCAATACGAAAATCGGCAAGCCAGTTTTCGGTTTGGTCTTCGGCAGAAATATAGCCCCAATCGGCAAGCACGGTTGTCATGCCTGCATTTTTACCTGCCTGCATATCGCGCTCGGCATCACCGACATAAAAACATCGCTGCGCCTCAACGCCAATCTCTTCACACGCATAAAACATAGGCTTCACGCTGGGCTTGGGTTCATCGCAAGTATCGCCGCTGACAATGACGGCAGGAGGCACGGTAAACCCGAGCTTAGGCACGAGAACATCAGTAAAGCGCATAGGCTTGTTGGTGATAATGCCCCATTGGATACCGCGTTGAACTAAGGCTTCCAGCATTCCGTTTACACCGTCGAACAAGATGGTTTGGTCGGCATAGCAGCGGCTATATTCGTCCAAAAACTCTTTGCGCCATTGCATATAGTCCGGATGGTCGGGCGTAATGCCTGCACCAAGTCTGAGCAAACCGCTCGCACCATGGCTGGCCTGCGGACGGATTTCATCCATGCTTTTTTCAGGCAAACCGTGTCGGCGCAATACCGTGTTAAGCGCGCCACCCAAATCGAGTGCGGTATCGGCAAGCGTGCCGTCAAGGTCGAATAATACGGCTTGGGTCATAAGTGTTCCTTTGATGATTTTAGAAGGCCGTCTGAACAATCCAACAAGTTTCAGACGGCCTGAATATGGTTAATGGTGATGGTGTTCGTGCATTTCCTGCGAACACAACACTTCATCTTTATGCGGATGCTGTTCGCTTTCAATCTGAATCGTACAATGTCCGATGTTGTGATGCGCCAATTCATGTTCGATGCGGTAGGCGATTTGTTCGGATTCGGCAACCGTCATGCTGCCATCGACAACAATATGGCAGGATAAAACGTGGATATTGCTGGTAATCGTCCAAACATGCAAGTCATGAACGGATTTTACGCCTTCCGTATTGCGGATCACGCTGAGCAACTCATTGGTATGGATATTTTCCGGTGCACCTTCCATCAAAATGTGCAAAGTCTGTTTAAACAGCGTCCAACCGCTGCGCCCTACCAAAGCCGCGACCAATACGCTGGCAACTGTATCTGCCCATTGCCAGCCATACGCCATTATCAGCACTGCTGCGACAATCGCCCCTATCGAGCCGAACAAATCGCTGATTACATGCAGATACGCACCGCGCATATTGACGTTTTCTTCAGTATCACCATTTTTCAACATATAAACGGCGACGCCGATGTTGACCAGCAAACCGATGATACTGACCACCAACATGCCGCCCGTCAAAATTTCCGGCGGATAAAACAATCGTTTGACTGCTTCATAAAAAATCATCGCCGCAATCAACACCAGCGACAATCCGTTAAACATCGCCGTCAAAATTTCAAAACGCTTGTAACCGAATGTCTTTTGCAGCGTGGTCTGTTTCTCGCCAAGTTTGAATGCCCACAATGCCATACCCAGCGAAAACGCATCACTGAACATATGCCCCGCATCGGAAAGCAGGGCCAAAGAGTTGGTCAGCCAGCCGCCGACCGCCTCAACCAGCATAAATCCGGCAATAACAAAAAATGAAATGCGCAATACCTGCTTGTTGGCGGTATGCGTATGAGCGTGCGAATGATCGTGATGATGTGCCATGATGTTTTTACCGTTTCAGACGGCCTTCTTATCCTGTTTCAAACTTTTCTCAAAATCTTCCAACATATCCAGCTCGAAACGGCTGAATCCTGCACGTTCCCGTGCTTCAATATTGACGTAGCCGCGGAAGATAAACATATCGTAACGCGCAATCAGGCTGCGGAACAGGGCGACCGGTTCCAAACCGCGCTCACGGCAAAGATGCTGATACCAATGATTGCCGATGGCGACATGCCCCACTTCATCGCGGTAAATAATATCCAGCACATCGCAGGTTTCCATATCGCCGCGCTGCGCTACTTTTGCACGAATACCCGGCGTGACATCCAGACCGCGCGCTTCCAATACCCGCGGCACCAAAGCCATGCGCAACAGCGGGTCGTAAGCGGTTTTATACGCCATATCCCACAAATGCCCGTGCGCTTCAAAATCGCCGTAATCGTAGCCCAAGCTGTTCAGACGGCCACGCATCAAGCCGAAGTGAAACACTTCTTCTTTCGCCACCCTTACCCAATCACGTACAAACTGAAACGGCATATTGCGGAAACGATACGCCGCATCCAAAGCCAGATTAATCGCATTAAATTCAATGTGCGCAATCGCATGCAACATCGCCGCATAGCCTTCGACCGTATTCATCTTGCGCGGCGTAACCTCCGAAGGCACAACCAAACGCGGACGCAACGGATGGCCTGCAAAACGGCAATCCACGGGTTTCGACGCTTCAGCCGTCAAGCCTTCCGCCTCGCCCAACTGCGCAAACAAGGCCTGCGTCAATTTTCCTTTTTCATCCGGATTGTCCGACAGCAAAGCCTGTTCCAATAAAGGATAAGGATTCAGATACATACAAAACCATTGTTTTCAAAAGATAAATATTATAACCGTTTTAAAAAGCAAACAGAAAGACTATAATTTCACGCTTTCCGTAAAATGACATTAAATACCACACCAAGCCCTTATGCGTTTCATTAAAAAAACGTCAAAACCAAATACAGGCCGTCTGAAGAAATAAAGTTATTTCAGATACTTGCTTGGATTTTTCATATTTACACAAATTAAACCCGCCCTTCAGCCCCTTGCCTGTTACACCATAACGTCTATACTGAACCCATCTCTCCGAACAAGGAACCAAAACATGAAAACTACCCGACTGTTCACCCTGACCGCTGCCGCGCTGCTTTCTTCAGCCATCGGCTTTGCACAAGCCGGCGCAGTGGACGCCCTGAAAAAATTCAATAATGACGCCGACGGTATCAGCGGCAACTTCAGCCAAACCGTTCACAGCAAAAAGAAAACCCAAACCACATACGGCACATTCAAAATTCTGCGCCCGGGTTTGTTCAAATGGGAATACACCAAACCCTACAAACAAACCATCGTCGGCGACGGCAAAACCATTTGGCTCTATGACGTAGATTTGGCGCAAGTAACCAAGTCCTCACAAGACCAAACCATCGGCGACAGCCCTGCCGCCATCCTCTCCAACAAAACCGCATTGGACAGCAGCTACACGCTGAAAGAAGACGGCTCTGCCAACGGCATCGACTACGTTTTGGCTACGCCTAAGAAAAACAACGCCGGCTACCAATACATCCGCATCGGCTTCAAAGGCGACAACCTCGCCGCCATGCAGCTGAAAGACAGCTTCGGCAACCAAACCAGCATCAGCTTCAGCGGTTTGAACACCAAGCCTAACCTTTCCAGCGGTATGTTCAAATTCACGCCTCCTAAAGGCGTTGATGTCTTGAGCAATTAAGCTTCTAATGAAACACAAAGGCCGTCTGAACAACAGACGGCCTTTTATTTAGTTCAATTCAAAATCAAACACACTGTTACTTTTGACCTTGAATGGCAGCGGCAATTTTTTCTGCGCCTTTTTTCGCCCAGTCCGCCTGTTTGGCTTCCACCATCACACGCACGACAGGCTCGGTACCTGAAGCACGCAAGACCACGCGGCCTTTGCCTTCGAGTTCTTTTTCCACTTCGTCCAAAGCCTCTTTGGAAGCATCCTGCCAGTTTTGGCCTTTTTTGATGCGAACGTTAATCATGGTTTGCGGATACGGCTGCCAATCGGCGCAAACGGTGGCAAGATCTTGATTTAAGGTTTGCAATGCAGCCAAAACTTGCAGCGCGGAAATAATGCCGTCGCCGGTATTGTGTTTGTCCATGCACAAAATATGACCGCTGGCTTCGCCGCCAATCAGCCAACCGCGTTGGTGGAGCTGTTCCAACACATAGCGGTCGCCCACTTTGGCGCGGCAGAAATCAACGCCCTGCTCTTTCAAAGCAATTTCCATCGCCATATTGGTCATCACTGTACCCACCACGCCGCCGATTTCCACGCCTTCGTGCGCGCGTGCTTTGGCAATCACATAAATCAGGCTGTCGCCGTCATACACTTTGCCATTGCGGTCAACCATCATCAAACGGTCGCCATCGCCATCCAAGGCAATGCCGTAATCGGCTTCATTTTGCAACACAGCAGCTTGCAAAGCTTTCGGATGGGTCGCACCGCATTTTTCATTGATGTTGTAGCCATTCGGCTCATTACCGATACTGACCACTTGCGCACCCAATTCGTGGAATACTTTAGGCGCAACTGCATAGCCTGCACCATTGGCGGTATCGACCACCAATTTCAGACCGCGCAAGTCCAAATGGCTTGGGAAAGTGGATTTACAAAACTCGATATAGCGGTCATCCGCACCATTAATCCGGCGCGCGCGGCCAAGACGGCTGGACGGCTGGGTTTTCATTTCCTCATCGATTTTGGCTTCGATTTCCAACTCGATTTCATCGCTCAGCTTCACACCGCCTTCGGCAAAGAATTTAATGCCGTTATCGGAATAAACATTGTGGGAAGCAGAAATCATCACGCCGGCAGACAAACGCAAAGCACGGGTCAAATACGCTACGCCCGGAGTCGGCAGAGGGCCGGTTTGAATAACATTGACACCGGCGGCAGTAAAGCCGGCAATCAGCGCGGCTTCCAGCATATAGCCTGAAATACGCGTGTCTTTACCGATTAAGACGGTCGGTTTCATTTCTCCTTCGTGCTGTACCAAAACCTGACCTGCCGCATAGCCTAATTTCAGGACAAAATCAGGATTGATAGGAAACTGACCGACTTCGCCACGCACACCGTCAGTACCGAAATATTTTTTTGCCATGAGATAACTCCGTGATTGTTTTGTCGTATGTGAATATGGTTGAACTTCTTTAAAAGAATCTTGATTGTATTCGAAGGCCGTCTGAATCTTTCAGACGACCCTTGATCATGAGAATAATTTACTACTTCAGTATTATAGCAAGATCCGGATTTCCTGCACGAAAAAAGCGCATCCTTTTGCAGAATGCGCTTTCTATTCGAGATTCAAAATCAAATCTTAGAATTTAGCACCAGACTGATTAGCCATGTAATCAACTGCAGCTTTCACTTCATCATCGCTCAGGCTACCGTTACCGCCTTTGGCAGGCATTGCGTTAAAGCCTTCGAGTGCGTGTTTGTGCAGGGTGTCTTTACCTTGTTTGATACGAGGAGCCCAGTCTTCTTTTTTACCTACATGAGGAACACCTGGAACTGCACCGCCGTGACATGCTTGGCAGTTGGCTTCGTAAACTTTTTTGCCGTCTGCGCCGCCGGCTGCTGGAGCTGCCGCACCTTTGTCATCTGCTTTAGCCGCATCTGCTTTAGGGGCTTCTGCAGGAGCTGCACCTTCAGCCGCCGGAACTGAAGCGGCTTCGCCGGAAGCAGCTGCATCGGCAGGGGCTGCGGCATCAGGATCAGGGAAGGTACCGCCGCTCTTGTTCGCCATGTAAGTGATGACGCGTTTGAGTTCTTGGTCGGTCAAATCGGCTGCGCCGCCTTTTGCAGGCATGGCGTTAAAGCCGTTCAGAGCGTGTTGGAAAAGAGTATCGAAGCCTTGGGCGATACGGGGCGCCCAGTTGCCGTTATTTTCGATTTTCGGCGCGTTGGGTACGGAGCTGTCTGCGCCGTGGCACTGGATACAGATTTTGTTGAAAATCTGATCGCCTTTGCGTTCGCCTACCGGAATGCCGTCTCCCAAGGTAAGCTGTCCTACGGGCTGGATGCGGGTTTGGGTAGCAGTTTCGGAAGATTGGGCAACGTCTGCATACGAGCCGCTGCCCGCCAATTTGATGAGGAAGTAAATGACTGCAATGGCAATAACGATACCGCTCACAAGGGTAAACAATGCAGAGCCTTGGGCTTTGGAGTCGCGGAGTTGTTTCATTTGGTAGGCCTCGCCGTTAGGTTAGGTTGTGCTTTGAGTTATAGTTTGGTGTGTTAAACGCAGTTAACAATATTTTGCTGGATTATACTGAATTCACAAGGGCTTTCCAATCGCTCTTGTGGAAAATATACGCAAAGGCGGCGGTTTTTTGCCGCCTGTTAGGGGGTGAGTTGTGTATGTTGTTGATTATTTTATGGGATTTTTCTTCAAATTTGTCTTGTTTGCGCCATCCTGCATAATAGGCTTTGCCAACAGGCGGGATTTGCGTTAATCTTACGCCTTCTTCGCACCCATAGCTCAGTTGGAAGAGTGTCAGTTTCCGAAGCTGGAGGTCACAGGTTCGATCCCTGTTGGGTGCGCCAATTATAGAGAGGCCGTCTGAAAGATGAAAATTTTTCGGGCGGCCTTTTGACTTACTTCAAATAAAACTACATCAGGTTTCAGACGACCTTTTACTTTTTGCGCTTTATTTCAACACTTCGGCAAACGCATCGGCAACATAGGCGATATTCGAAGCATTCAGCCCGGCGACGCACATCCTGCCTGAATCCAGCAGGTAAACGGCAAATTCGTCGCGCAGCCTGCGGACTTGTTCTACGCTCAATCCTGTGTAGCTGAACATGCCGCGCTGTTTGATGAAATAAGTAAAATCGCGGTCAGGAATTTGGACGGTCAATACGTCGTAAAGTTTCTGCCGCATGGCTCGGATACGGTCGCGCATGACATAAACTTCGTTTTGCCACAAGGCGTAAAGTTCGGTGCTGTTCATCACATCGGCGGCGATATAGGCGCCATGTGCGGGCGGGCTGGAGTAGATGCGGCGGACGGTGAATTTGAGTTGACCGAACACCAATTCCGCTTCTTCTTTATTCGGGCAAACCACGCTCAAACCGCCGACCCGTTCGCCGTAGAGCGACAGATTTTTAGAGAATGAATTGCTGACGAACAGCGGCAATTCCATTTCCACCGCTTTGCGGATGGCGTAGGCATCGCTGTCCAAATCGCCGCCGAAGCCTTGGTAGGCGATGTCCATAAACGGAATCAGTTTGCGCGTTTTGATGATTTGCAACACTTCGTCCCATTGCTGTTCCGACATATCCACGCCGGTCGGGTTGTGGCAGCAGGGGTGTAGGATTAGGATGCTGTGTTCGGGCAGGGTGTTGAAAAACGCGGTCATTTCGTCGAATTTGACGCCGACGGTGGCGGGGTCGTAATAAGGATAAGTGCCGACCTCGAAACCGGCGCCTTCAAAAATGCCGCGATGGTTGTCCCAAGTCGGGTCGCTGACGTAGGCGCGCGCTTCGGGGAACCAGCGGTGCAGGAAGTCCGCTCCGACTTTGAGCGCGCCTGAGCCGCCCAAGGTTTGTACGGTAACGATGCGTCCTTGCGCGAGTGCGGGATTATCTTTGCCGAACAACAAATGCTGCACCGCGCTGCGGTAAGTGTTCAAACCTTCCATCGGCAGATAGGGCGACGGCGCAGGCACGGCGGCGCGGGCGGTTTCGGCACAGCTCACGGATTCCAATACGGGCATTTTGCCTTCATCGTCGAAATAAATGCCTATGCTCAAATTGACTTTTTCGGGGCGCGGGTCGTTTTTGAAGGTTTCGACCAAGCTTAAAATCGGATCGCCGGGGTAGTATTCGACGTGTTGGTACATGGCTGTTTCCTTTATCAGGCGGATTAGGATGGTAAACCTGATTTTGGCATTAAACGGCAGGATTTGTAAAACGGGGTCGTCTGAAAGCTGCATGATGTTTTCAGACGAGCTATAATTTCGTCTTCATTATTTTACGGAACACCATCATGACCACGCGCATCTGGCAGGCAGGCAGGTTTGAAATCGGTTTGGACAAGCCGAAAATCATGGGTATCGTCAACCTGACGCCCGATTCTTTTTCCGACGGCGGCGTATATTCGCAAAACGCCCAAACAGCTTTGGCGCATGCCGAACGGCTTTTGAAAGAGGGTGCGGATATTCTCGACATCGGCGGCGAATCGACGCGGGCAGGTGCGGATTATGTTTCGCCTGAAGAAGAATGGGCGCGGGTTGAACCTGTATTGGCAGAAGTGGCGGGGTGGGGCGTTCCCGTCAGTTTGGACACGCGCCGCACGGTGGTTATGGAAAAAGCGTTGGCGCTCGGTGTCGTCGATATTATTAACGATGTGGCGGCGTTGACCGACGAAGGCGCGGTCGAATTGCTGGCGCGCCAGACGGACACGGGCATTTGCCTGATGCACATGCAGGGTTTGCCCGAAACCATGCAGATTAATCCGAAATATCATGATGTGGTCGGTGAAGTGGCGCGGTATTTGAAAGCGCGGGCGGCGGAATGTATCGCGGCAGGCATCGCTCCGCAACGCATCACGCTTGACCCGGGTTTCGGTTCCGGTTTCGGTAAAAACCTGCAACACAATATCGCGCTGATGCGGCACTTGCCCGAATTGATGGCGGAAACGGGTTTTCCGCTGCTGATCGGCGTGTCGCGCAAAAGCACGATAGGCGAGCTGACCGGCGAGGCAGACGCGGCGGCACGCGTACACGGCAGCGTGGCGGCGGCACTGGCTTCCGTGGCGCGCGGCGCGCAAATCGTGCGGGTGCATGATGTGAAGGCGACAGCGGATGCGTTGAAGGTGTGGGACGCCTTGGGCATTACCGGCATTTAATAGCTTCTGCTTTGGAAACAAAAAACACTTTGAAAATGAAATGTCGGCAGCCCCCTAAGTAGTGATAAAGAGGTCGTCTGAAAACAAGTTTGGCGGTTTCAGACGACCCTTTTGTTTAATCCGGTTAACTTGTTTCGGGTTTTGATAAGATAAGAAACTATACCGCTCAGGCTCAATCTAATGACGCTAAACATAAATCCCAACAGTTTTGCATAAAATCCCCTATACTGCCCGTTATGACATTTACGGGTAACCCCATTCTAAAAACATCCTCACGGAGCAAACTCATGGCAAAAAAATATTTCGGCACGGACGGCGTGCGCGGCGAAGTCGGTCAATTTCCGATTACTCCCGATTTCGTATTGAAACTCGGTTATGCGGCGGGGCAGGTGTTGGTGCAGCATGACGGTGGGCAGAAGCCGACCGTCCTTATCGGCAAAGATACGCGCATTTCCGGCTATATGCTCGAAGCCGCGCTGGTGGCGGGCTTTACCGCCGCAGGTGTCAACGTCATCCAAACCGGCCCGCTGCCTACGCCGGGCGTGGCTTATCTGACCCGTGCGCTGCGTTTGTCCGCCGGCGTGATGATTTCCGCATCGCACAATGTGTATTCCGACAACGGCATCAAATTCTTCGCCGAAGGCGGCGTGAAACTGAGCGATGAAATTGAGTTGGAAATTGAAGCCAAAATTGATGAGGAAATGAAAACCCAGCCGTCCGCCCGCCTTGGACGCGCCCGCCGTATCAACGGCGCGGACGACCGCTATATTGAATTCTGCAAATCCACCTTCCCCAGCCATTTGGATTTGCGCGGCCTGAAATTGGTGGTCGATACCGCGCATGGCGCAGGCTATGACGTTGCGCCCAAAGTGTTCCACGAACTCGGCGCGCAAGTCGTCAGCATCGGCGACGAACCGAACGGCTACAACATCAACGAAAAATGCGGCGCAACCCATCCCAAAGCCTTGCAGGCCGCTGTATTGCAAAACGAAGCCGACTACGGTATCGCGTTGGACGGCGACGGCGACCGCCTGATGATGGTCGACCGCAACGGTAAAGTGTACGACGGCGACAGCCTGATTTACGTCATCGCCAAAGCCCGTGCCCGCGAAGGTATCAACATCGGTGGCGTGGTCGGTACGGTCATGACTAATATGGCGATGGAGATTGCCCTGAAAGAGCAGGGTGTCGATTTCTGCCGCGCCAAAGTCGGCGACCGCTATGTGTTGGAACAGCTGAACCAACGCGGCTGGCTCATCGGCGGCGAGGCCAGCGGCCATATTTTGTGTATGGACAAACACAACACCGGCGACGGCATCATCTCCGCGCTGCAAGTTTTGGCGGCGCTGCAAATCCTGAACCAAGACCTTGCCACCGTTTGCGCCGACTGGCAGCCGTATCCGCAAACCATGATTAACGTGCGCATCCAAAAAGGTCAGAAATGGCAGGAAGCCTCGAAAGACGTGTTGGCAGAAGTGGAAAAAGAACTCGAAGGCAAAGGCCGCGTCGTGTTGCGCGCATCGGGTACCGAGCCGGTCGTGCGCGTCATGGTCGAAGCGCGTCAGGCGGACTGGGCGAAAAAAGGTGCGGAACGCATCGCAGCAGCCATCACCGGCAAGCAGTAATGCTGTCGGACAATAAATCGGGTTTTTAACAAACCTTGAAACTGCTGTCATTTCCGTGTAAGCGGGAACGGCGGTACAGTGGATTGATTTTAAATCAGGGCAAGGCGGGGAACGCCATGCCGGTTTAAGGTTAATCCACTGTGTTTTTTAGGATTCAAGGTCGTCTGAAACAGATTAATTCATATTGTTCACGCCTATTTTCATAACCTGCCTTGTTATTTCTTTCAGACGACCCTATCTTTGGTAAAATACGACATTCAGTTCAAATGAATTTCCCCTCCACATTACAACCGACGGATACGCCATGTTTGCCTTTTTAGAAGCCTTTTTTGTCCAATACGGCTACGCAGCCGTGTTTTTCGTTTTGGTCATCTGCGGCTTTGGCGTACCGATTCCCGAAGATTTGACGCTGGTGACAGGCGGCGTGATTTCCGGCTTGGGGTACACCAATTCGCATTGGATGGTTGTCGTCGGTATGCTCGGCGTATTGGCGGGCGACGGATTTATGTTTGTCGCCGGACGCGTGTGGGGGCAGAAAATCCTCAAGTTCAAACCCATTGCCCGCGTGATGACGCCGAAGCGTTATGCGCAGGTGCAGGAAAAATTCGACAAATACGGCAACTGGGTATTGTTTGTCGCCCGCTTCCTGCCCGGCCTGCGAACCGCCGTTTTCGTGACCGCAGGCATCAGCCGCAAAGTTTCCTATACCCGCTTCATCCTGATGGACGGGCTTGCCGCGTTGGTTTCCGTGCCGGTTTGGATTTATTTGGGCGAATACGGCGCGCACAACATCGATTGGCTGATGGCAAAAATGCACAGCCTGCAATCCGGCATCTTTACTGTTTTGGGTATATTGGCAGTAGCGTTGGCATGGTTCTGGTGGAAAAAACGCCAGCGCCTCCAGTTCTACCGTACCAAATTGAGCGAAAAGCGGGCGCAGCGCAAAGCCGCCAAAGCCGCTAAAAAAGCCGAGCAACGCGAACAATAAAATTAAGCATCCTGACAAGGTTGACGATATTCAATAGTTTCCGTGTCTTTTTATCCCCAAAGCGGTATCTTCTGCGTTGGCAATCCTCACCAAGCGTCCAAGCCTGTTGAGGCTTCCGCCTTGAATCTCCCGCCTCGTGAATAAAAATCCACTTGGAAAATCAAATATCGACAGCCTCGGGGTGCTTTTTCATTTCAAGGTCGTCTGAAAACCGTCCGCGCCGCCAAATTGCCAGCCTGTCCGAAATATAGTTAAATAAGCCGCATCATTATTTTCAGACGACCCGATGATGTCCATGAAACAAAAAATCTTCGTCCTCTATACAGGCGGCACCATAGGCATGACCCAAAGCAGCGAAGGCCTGCGCCCCGATACCGCGCTTGTCAGCCAAGCCCTTTCCCCCTTTTCAGACGACCTCGACTTCGAGTGGCACGTCTGCAATCCTTTGATTGATTCCTCCTCCGTCACCCTGCAACACTGGCGCGACTGGCTGGACATCATCGCCGCCAAACTGCCTTCCTGCGACGGCATCCTGATACTGCACGGCACAGACAGCATGGCGTACACCGCCAACCTCCTCGCGCTCGCCCTGCAAGGCTTGGACAAACCCATCGTCCTGACCGGCTCCCAATGGCCTTACGCCGCCGAAAACAGCGATGCCCCGCGCAACCTCTCCACCGCCGTCGCTGCCTTCAGCCTCAAGCTCAAACAAACCGTTATCGCCTTTGACGGCAAACTTTATCCCGCCGTCGGCAGCAGCAAAGTCAGTACCGAAACCGCCGCAGGCTTCGACAATCCGCATTTCGGCGCCATCGCCGAATGGGACGAAACCCAAGGCTGGCACCATATCCACATCCCGTCCCAAGACGCGGCAGATGTTTCAGACGACCTCAAAATCCGCTATCCCGATCCGCAGGCAAAAATCGCCGTCCGCACGCTTATCCCCGGCTTTGCCGTCCAAGAACTTGCGGACGGACTCGGACAGCTTCCCGCCCACGCCCTTATCTTGCAAAGCTACGGACACGGCAACACCCCCGCAGACGAAGGCTTCATCCGCGCCGTCCGAGACTTTACGCAGCAAGGAAAACTGCTGCTTAACATCAGCCAAGTCCGACAAGGTAGAACCGCCGCCGTTTACGCGCAAGGCAACGCGTTCCGCAACTCGGGCATCATCAACGGCGGCAAATGCAACCTCGAAACCGCCACCACGCTCATGACCCTTGCCGTATCGCAAGGCTGGGGGGTGGAAGATGTTCACAAAGAATTGGTAAGACTAAAATTAGTGTGAAATCGATGAACCTCACCGACACCCATTGCCACCTTGCCGATCCCGCCCTGCGCGAAAACCTGACGCATATCCTGACCGCCGCGCGGGAGGCAGGGGTAGGGCGGTTTATCGTTCCCGCGACCCGGCTGCAGGATTGGCAGGACGTGGCGGATTTGGTGCAAAGGTCGTCTGAAAACCCGCTTTGGGACAACATCCATATCGCGCTCGGCATCCATCCTTGGTTTTCAGACGACGTTTCCGAACCGGATTTCCAGCATTTGGAACAAGCATTGCAAGCGCGTCCGACGGCATGGGTCGGCGAAATCGGCTTGGATTTTTACGACAAAACCCAAACGCCGCCGCAGCGCGAACGGCAAATCCAAGTCTTCAGCCGCCAGCTTGAAATCGCGCAAACCCTGCGCCGCCGCGTGATTATCCATAATCTTAAAGCCACCGCCGACATCGCCGCCGCCGTCAAACAGACAGGTTTTGCCCAAGGCGGCATCGTCCACGCCTTCTCCGGCAGCGCGGAAGAAGCGCGCGTGTTGACGAAATTAGGTTTCAAAATCGGCATCGGTTCGCTGTTGCTCAACCCGAACGCACGAAAAATACGCGAAACCCTCAAAACCTTGAATGACACCGATTTCGTCTTGGAAACTGACAGCCCGTTTATGCTGAAAAACGAAATCAACACGCCCGCCAACATCCGCCAAATCGCCGCCATCGCTGCTGAAATTCGCGGTGTTGCCGTTGAAGAGATAGCCGAAGCGACCGAGCGGAATGTGGAAATGTTGCTGGCAACAGAAAAGGTCGTCTGAAAACATTCCGTCTTATCGAAATCGTGTTTTCAGACGACCTTTGGTTGTGAATTTTTGTGATAATGCAACGAACACCGCTATTTATAAAAGAGATGTCTTGCCGGACAGTTTCCTGTAATGTAAACGAGTTGACAATTTTTTACGCTAAATATGACAGAATTTGACTTTATTAGACAGTTTTTGCAAAAACAGCAGGCGGAAGGTTTGGTGTTGGGTATCGGGGACGATGCAGCCATCATCCGTCCAAGTATAGGATTTGATTTGTGTTTTAGTTCCGATATGTTGATTAAGGACAAACATTTTTTTTCAGATGTTTCTCCTGAAGATTTGGCATGGAAAATGCTTGCAGTTAACATATCCGATATGGCGGCGATGGGTGCCGTTCCAAAATGGGTTCTGCTCAGTGCGGGATTGCCCGATTTGGACGAAAAATGGCTGACGCGGTTTTGCGAAAGTTTTTTCTCGCTGGCACAACGTTTCGGCATCACGCTTATCGGCGGCGATACGACCAAAGGTGATTTGGTATTCAACATTACCATCGTCGGCGAACTGCCCCAAGGGCAAGCCCTGCGGCGCGATGCGGCGCAAGAAGGGGATGATATTTGGGTGTCCGGGCAAATCGGTATGGCTGCGGCAGCATTAAACCATCGTCTGAAAAACTGCTCACTGCCGCCGAAAGTCTTCGGACTTTGCGAAGATAAACTCCTCCGGCCGGAGCCAAGGGTAGATTTGGGTTTGGCACTTTTGCCGCTTGCCCATGCTGCCCAAGATATTTCGGACGGGCTGGCGCAGGATTTGGGGCACATTCTGACCGCGTCGTCGTTGGGGGCGGAGATTTCGAAAGATGTGTTGCCGGTTCCCGACGAATTGAGAACATCGCTGTCTGAAGAACAATGGACGGCTTTCGCCTTATCGGGCGGCGACGATTATGAATTGGTATTTACCGCTTCCGCAGACCATCGCAGTGAAATCCTTGCCGCAGCAGCGCAATGCAGTGTGGCGGTAACGAGGATAGGGAAAACAAACAACTCAGGCCGTCTGAAAATAAAGGATAAAAAAGGCGGCGAATTATTGCTTACTTCACGGGGGTTCGATCATTTTGGCTGAATTTAAACCTACTTTCACATGGCTCAAAGAACGTCCTTTATGCTTCTTGGGCTTCGGTTTCGGCAGTGGTCTTTCTCCCGTCGCGCCGGGAACGGCCGGTACTTTGGCGGCATTGCCTTTGGCGTTTGTCCTTCATTTGATCGGAATCGGCGGCTGGGTTTTGGCATTGCTGTGTATTGCCATGTTTGTTTGGGGAATCCGCATTTGCGGTTATACCGAAAAAGAACTGGGCATACAGGATTACGGGGGTATCGTTTGGGATGAAATCGTAGCAATGATTTTGGTTTTGTCTTTCGTGCCTTTCCGCTGGAGCTGGTGGCTTGCGGCTTTTATCGTGTTCCGATTATTCGACATGCTCAAGCCTTGGCCGATTAAATGGTTCGACAGCCGCATCCACGGCGGGCTGGGTATTATGCTTGACGACCTGATCGCCGCACTGATGACCGGACTGGTACTAGGGCTGGCATCTTGGATTTTTTAAACACACACAATTAAATATATGACTGCTGATAAAAAATATAAGGCAGGCACACTTTCACTCACTTTTAAATAAAAATAGAACCGCATCATCACGGGGAAGCAAAATGAATAGTATAGAAATCAGTGTAAAGCCGCGTTATATCGCCGGAAAAAGCGATGTTTATCGTGACCGCTATGCTTTTAATTATCAAATCACCATCTGCAACCGCAGCAATGAAGTCATCACATTGCGCCAGCGGTTTTGGGAAGTTACCGACGGGCACGGAGAAATCGGGCAGGTCGGACACGGCGGTTTGATCGAAGAGCAGCCTGTCCTGTATCCGGGTGAGGAATACGAGTACAACAGCGGTTCGCAAATCAGCACGCCTTGGGGCAGTATCGAAGGCGCATACGAGTTTGAAGACAGTATCGGCGAGCGTTTTATCATCGGCGTGCCGAAGCTGGATTTCAAAGCAGGCTTTACCCTGCAATAAAATATCCGAAAACAATACAAAGCGGGAATTCAAGGTCGTCTGAAAGAAATAAGGGGCTTTCAGACGACCTTTTTTGCCTGTTGGTTTAAATATTGATTTGTTGTTTTTAACGGCAAGAAGGTCGTCTGAAATTTATCGTGAATCGAAATGGAAGGCTCTATCTTTTTAAGTTTGTGCAGAGAGGAGGATAGGTGTTTTAAATATATGATGTTTATTGGTTTTTTGTAATGCTGAAGTACGGATTTCTATTTACGCAGGCTGACGTCAGACGGGTATTTTTATTTTAATGTTCTCTACATTTAGATCCGACGTGATGAGTTTGGATTTATGGAGAAAATAAGGAGCATATCATCAGACCGTTGCGTTTTTTAACGCTTTATGCTGAAATGACCGAACACTAAAAACACAATGAGGAGAAAATATGCAATTATTTTTGGAGAATTTAAAAGCGTTTTTTGAAACAGTCAGCGGCTGGGTCTGGGGACCTGTTATGCTGGTGTTGTTGGTCGGAACGGGCGTTTTGTTGACCGTTATGCTCAAAGGCCTGCAATTTTCCATGCTCGGTTACGCGCTCAAGCAGGCGTTTATGCCGCAGAAAACAACGGATGACGGCGAAGACCATGAAGGCGATATTTCCCATTTCGCTGCTTTGATGACCGCCCTGTCCGCCACCATCGGTACAGGCAACATTGCAGGTGTGGCGACCGCCGTGGTTACCGGAGGTCCGGGTGCGGTATTTTGGATGTGGATGACCGCCATTTTCGGTATGGCTACCAAATACGCCGAGGGCGTGTTGGCGGTGAAATACCGCGTGACCAACTCCAAAGGCGAAATGTCTGGCGGGCCGATGTATTACATCGAAAAAGGCTTGGGCAAAAACTGGAAATGGATGGCATTGGCGTTTGCTTTATTCGGCACATTTGCTTCGTTCGGTATCGGCAGTTCGGTACAGTCCAACTCGGTTGCGCAGGCCGTTCAGACGAGTTTCGGCGTGGAACCGGGCTATACCGGCGTCGTCCTGACCATTCTGACCGCTATCGTTGTTTTGGGCGGTATTAAAGGTATCGCTAAAGCTGCTTCGTTTATCGTACCTGCGATGGCGGTGTTTTACGTTTTAGGCGGCATTGCCATTATTGCCGTCAATGCAGGCTTGCTAGCACCCGCCGTCAAACTGATTTTCTCCGATGCGTTCAGCGCGCAGGCTGTGGCAGGCGGCGCAATCGGGACGATGATCCGCTACGGCGTGGCGCGCGGCGTGTTTTCTAACGAGGCGGGTATGGGTTCTGCACCGATTGCCGCTGCAGCCGCGAAAACCGACCATCCCGTCCGCCAGGCATTGGTTTCCATGACCGGGACGTTTTTGGACACGATCGTCGTCTGCTCGATTACGGGAATTGTATTGGTGATGGGTTTGCTCGGCGCGGGCGGTGAGTTTGTCAAACCGGAATTGAGCGGCGCGGCGCTGACTACCGTTACCTTCCAAAAAATGCTGCCCGGTTTCGGCGGCTGGGTCGTTACCATCGGTTTGATTTTCTTTGCCTATTCGACCATTTTGGGCTGGTGTTACTACGGTGAGAAATGTGCGGCATATGTATTCGGCGAAAAATCCGCGAATCTCTACCGAGTTTTTTACGTCGCCTCGGTCATGCTGGGAACCGTCTTGAGTCTTGATTTGGTTTGGCTCGCTTCGGATACGTTCAACGGATTGATGGCTTTGCCCAACTTAATCGCCCTCTTGCTGATGGCGAAAGTAATTGTCAGGGAAACTCAGGATTTCAAAAAGAAAATCCGAAGTGGTGAATTGCCTCATTAATTTGAATGAAACAAAAGGTCGTCTGAAAACCAAAATTCTGTTTTCAGACGACCTTTGCGTTTCTAAACCTTTTCAATACCAATCTATTCAAGACTCGGCACAATCTTTCAGCGTATCTTTATAAGTATAAAGGTACGACGCGCCGACAAACGATGCGCCGCCTAAGACATTGCCTAAAAACACGGGAATCATGTTGAAGAAAAACTGCCCCCATGTGATGTCTGCGCCCGCCAAAATACCGGCGGGGATGACGAACATATTAGCGACAAGGTGTTGGAAGCCGTTTAACACGAAAATCATGACGGGAAACCAAATCGCCAACATCCGCCCTGCCGTATGTTTGGCGGCAAAGTGCAGCCATGCGCCCATACACACCATCCAGTTACACGCGACCGCCGAGACGAAGGACCTGCCGAAATCCATATGGACTTTGGCTTCCGCCACCGCAATCGTTTTTTCTGCCACGCTGCCTTCGGTCATGCCGACATAGTGTCCGAGGAAAAACGCCATCGCCAGCGTTCCTACTAAATTGCCCAGACACACGACAACCCAGTTGCGCAGCAGCATTTTTGTGGAAATTCGCCCTGCCAAACGTCCCAAAGACATAATCATCATATTGCTCGTTACCAGCTCGCCGCCGCCGAGCAGGATGCAGATCAAGGCGATGGGGAACATCGATGCGCCGAGCAAAGTCGCCAAGCCGCCCCATTCGTGCGGAATACCGCTGACCACTTTCAAATAAGCAAGATAACCGAAGCCGATATATCCGCCTGCCAAAACACTCAAAACCGCCAGCGTGGAAACGCTGGATTGTGCTTTGGCACAGCTTTTATCGAGGACGACCTGTAAAATTTCCTGTGGGTATAAATCGCGCGAAGCCATGATTTTCCTTAAAGTGGATTGGGGTGGGAACGCCGTTTCTTAAGACGGCAAAACTGTCGCGGTAGGGCAGTGTCGGGGGATGCCGGTGTACGGTCTTATCGGATAAAAAACAATAGTGTATTAAACCTAAAATGCGGTCGCACTGCCTTGCTTTGGCTCAAAAGAAATATTATTACATGAGGGGTGATTGAGATAAGGCAGGAAGTATATATGTTTCAGATGCGTTTGAAGGAACCTGCCGAATCTGGTTTCAAATGCCCGCCGATACGGTCTCGCGATTTGTCAAACCTGCCCGATTTATGGGAAAATCGCATGATTTAATTTTAATTTAACGAAGGGCGACACCGTGTTAGACAGAGAAGGCTATCGCCCCAATGTCGGTATCATCTTAATCAACAACCGCAACGAAGTCTTTTGGGGCAAGCGTGTGCGCGAACATTCTTGGCAGTTCCCGCAAGGCGGCATCAAGCCGGGCGAAAGCCCCGAAACCGCCATGTACCGCGAGCTGTACGAAGAAGTCGGTCTGCTGCCGCAACACATCAAAATCGTCGGCCGCACGCGCGACTGGCTGCGTTACGACGTACCGAGCCACTGGGTACGCCGCGAATGGCGCGGTTCGTATCGCGGGCAAAAGCAGATTTGGTATCTTTTGCGGCTGGTCGGGCGCGACAGCGACATCAATCTGCGCGCCTGCCACCATCCCGAATTTGACGGCTGGCGTTGGCACCAATATTGGGCTCCCGTTGACGAAGTGATTGATTTTAAACGCGACGTTTACTTGGGGGCATTAAAAGAACTCTCCTCCCGCTTCCTGCGCGGCATGGAAAGCTACGAAGACTTTACCGCGCGCCTGCCTTTTGACAACCGATAAAACAACGAAACGCAACGCTTTCAGGCCGTCTGAAAGCGTTGTTCTTCCTTTCAGACGACCTCTTCCCCTATGACTAAAAACAACCAATACAGCGAATCCAGCATCACCGTCCTCAAAGGCTTGGAGCCGGTCAAAGAACGTCCCGGCATGTACACACGCACCGACAGCCCGACCCACATCTGCCAAGAAGTCATCGACAACGCGGCGGACGAGGCGTTGGGCGGTTTCGCCACTGAAATCGACGTGCGCATCCACGACGACGGTTCGCTTTCCGTACACGACAACGGACGCGGCATTCCCGTCGGGCTGCATCCTGTCGAAGGCGTACCCGTGGTCGAACTCGTGTTTACCCGTCTGCACGCGGGCGGCAAGTTCAACAAAAAAGACGGCGGCAGCGCGTATGCCTTTTCAGGCGGCCTGCACGGCGTGGGCGTATCCGTCACCAACGCCCTCTCCACCCGCCTCGAGGTAACCGTCAAACGCGAAGGCAAAATCCACCGCATCGTGTTTGCCGGCGGCGATGTGGTCGAACCGTTGGCGGAAGTGGGCAAATGCGCCGTCAAAGACAGCGGCACCGAAGTGCGCGTCTGGCCGGACGGCAAATATTTTGAAAGCCCGAATTACAGCATCCCCGAACTCGAACGCCTGCTGCGCGCCAAAGCCGTGCTGCTGCCGGGCGTGCGCGTTTCCCTGACCCGTCCTGTCAAAGGCGAAGACGAAGCGCACACCCAAACCTGGCACTACCCCGACGGCCTGAAAAGCTATCTGACCGACCTGATTGCCGACGCGCAGGAAGCCGTACCGCTGTTCTCCTGCGAAAACTACATTTCAGACGACCACAACGGCGATTTCAGCATCGGCGAAGGCGCCGCGTTTGCCCTGACCTGGCTGGAAGAAGGCTCGTGCGCCAACGAAAGCTACGTCAACCTCATCCCCACTCCGCTGGGCGGCACGCACGAAGCGGGCTTGAAACAAGCTGTGTTCAACGCCGTCAACAACTTCATCAACCTGCACAACCTCTTACCGCGCGGCGTAAAAGTACAAAGCGACGACGTGTTCGGCAAAACCGCCTTCGTCCTCTCCGCCCGCGTCCTCGACCCGCAATTCCAAGGTCAGACCAAAGACAAACTGACCAACCGCGACGCGTTGAAACTCGTCGCCGCCGTATCGGGCGACCCTTTGGAATTGTGGCTGAACCAAAACGTGGATTTCGGCAAAAAAATCGCCGAACTCGCCATTCGACAAGCGCAGGCGCGGATGCGTTCGGTTAAAAAAATCGAAAAGAAAAAAGGCAGCGGCGTCGCCGTCCTGCCCGGCAAACTGACTGACTGCGAAAGCGAAGACATCCGCGAAAACGAACTCTTCCTCGTCGAAGGCGATTCCGCCGGAGGCTCTGCCAAACTCGCCCGCGACAAAGCCACACAGGCCATCCTGCCCCTGCGCGGCAAAGTGCTCAACAGCTTTGAAGTCCACCCCGACCAACTCTTCGGCAACGCCGAAATCCACGACATTTCCGTCGCCATCGGCGTCGATCCGCACAGCATCAACGACAATCCTGACTTAAGCGGCCTGCGTTACGGCAAAATCGCCATCCTGTCCGATGCCGACGTGGACGGCTCGCATATTCAAGTTTTGCTGTTGACCCTGTTCTACCGCCACTTCCCGAAACTGGTCGCCGACGGACACATCTACGTCGCCCAGCCGCCGCTGTTCCGCGTCGATGTCAACGCACAAGGCAAAAGCAAACCCGCCCGCAAATTCTACGCCCTCGACCAAAACGAACTCGACAGTATTTTAGAACGGCTGCAAAAAGAAGGCGTCAAAGAAACCGCCTATTCCATCAGCCGTTTCAAAGGCTTGGGCGAGATGAATCCCGACCAGCTCAAAGACACCACCATGCACCCCGACACCCGCCGCCTGTTGCAGGTACAAATCCCCGAAGGTGCGGATGACGAAACACGCGACATTTTCGTCAAACTGATGGGCAAAGGTGAAGCCGCCGCCCGCCGCGCATGGATGGAACGCGAAGGCGATACGGCGGAATTGGATATTTGATGCCGTTGGTTTGAAAGCAAAAAGGTCGTCTGAAAACGGATTTAGGTTTTCAGACGACCTTTTGGTTTTGGGAGTTTACAGACCGAATAGGGCGATGTCGCCTTTGCCTTGGCGGATGAGTTCCGTGCCGTCGGTCATGTCGATGACGGTGGTCGGCTCGGTGCCGCACCAGCCGCCGTCAATCACCAAATCGACGCTGTGTTCGAGGCGGTCGCGGATTTCGTAAGGGTCGGTCAGCGGCTCGTCGTCTTCGGGCAGCATCAGGGTGCAACTGAGCAGCGGCTCGTCCAATTCCTGCAACAGGCTCAAGGCGATGTTGTTGTCGGGAACGCGCAGGCCTATGGTTTTGCGTTTCGGGTGCAGCGTGCGGTTGGGCACTTCTTTGGTCGCTTGCAGGATGAAGGTGTAGCTGCCGGGAGTGGCGGCTTTTAGCTGGCGGAATTGGGCGTTGTCGACTTTGGCGTAAGTGCCCAATTCGCTCAAATCGGCGCACATGAGGGTCAGGTGGTGTTTCAAATCGATTTTGCGGATGGCGAGGATGCGTTCCATCGCGGCTTTGTCGCCGAGTTTGCAGCCGAGCGCGTAGCAGGAGTCGGTGGGGTACACGATGACTCCGCCGCTGCGGACGATGTCGGCGGCTTGTTTGATCAGGCGTTCCTGCGGGTTGTCGGGGTGGATGGCGAAGAATTGTGCCATGGCGGTTTTCCTTTTGGCAGTTTGTGTTGCGGATATTTTAAAACCGATGGTTTGAAATGACAAAAGGTCGTCTGAAAATACGGTTTCGGAACGGAAACTACGTTTTCAGACGACCTTGTGTTTTGGAGGCGAATCAGGGTTCGGGACGCAGCCACATCCAGACGGCGACGCAGCCGCAGCCCAATGTGGACGCCGCTCCTATCCACCATTTTTCGGGAAAGCGCCAAAACATGAAGATGCAGGATAGGCTCATCATGCTGATGGCGAAGATTTTGGCTTTGCGCGGGACGGCGCCGTTGTTTTCCCAGTTTTGTATCATGGGGCCGAAATAGCGGTGTTGATGCAGCCAGCGGTGGAAGCGGGGCGAGGCTCTTGCCCAGCAGGCGGCGGCAAGGATGATGAAGGGGGTGGTGGGCATAATCGGCAGAAAAATGCCGATGATGCCTAAGAGAAAGGAAACTGCGCCGCAAAAGATGAGTAAGTAGCGAATCATGTTGTTTTGTTGGAAATCTTATTCGGATGCTTTGGTTTTGCCGTGATCAAACGGGCAGCGGGGAATATCGAGCTTGTCCCAGCCTTCGTGTCCCATTTTTTCAAGTAGGGCGATGTTGCGCTCGAAAATGGCGGAGGCGTCGGGGAAGGCTTGTGCGGCTTTGGCAATGCTGTCTTCGCGGATGAGGTGCAGGGTGGGGTAGGGTGAGCGGTTGGTGTAGTTGCCGATGTCGTCTGAATCCGTGCCTTCAAATTGGAAATCGGGATGAAACGGGGCGATTTGGACAATGCCTTCCAAACCGTTGTCGACAACGGCGGCATCGGCGATGTCGAGCATTTGGTTGAAGGTGTCGAAGTCGGGGAAAAGGGTTGGGTGGACAAGCAGGGTGGTTTCCAGCTCGTCGGCGGGCGTGTCGCCCAAAAGCTGCAATTCGCGGTCTAGGTCTTCGAGGAAACCGTCCAGATGGCGGGCCTGGCTGACGCTGATGCGCACGAGGTTTTTGACGTGCGGCGCTTTGGCGAAGGGGCAGAGGTTGAGTCCGATGACGGCTTTTTCGAGCCATTGGCGGGTGTGGTCGGCTACGGTGGCGGAGTCAGGGGTAGTCATGCAGGGATTCGGATTTGATTTAATTAAAAATAGTTCTCAAAAAGTATAACAAATAACATGGGTTTTAGGCAAAGGGCATGGGTGTGCGGATAGGGAAAATTTATGTGTGGCCAGTATGTAACAGGTCGTCTAAATATTTTTTTGTTTATGAAGAAAACCATAGCGGAAAGCAATGAAAAAACGAAGAAATTTTCCCGTCTAACCTATTGCGCCGACAGGGATTTTGCCGTTTAATGCGAACCTGCTGAATCAAGGGCCCGAGGCATATGCCGGCCGCCCCCACAGTTAACCTTTTGTATGCGGACAGTCTGCGCTTGACTGACTGCCGCCGCTGCAACAATTCCCCCTTCCACAAAAGGACTGTACCCATGAAAAAAATTTCAATGGCGGCGGCACTCATCGGCCTCGTCTTGACTGCATGTAGCGGCGGCCAACAAACCGCCGCAGAATCTTCCGCACCTTCTTCCCATACCGCCTCCGACAAGCTCAATATCTACAACTGGTCGGACTACGTCGATCCCGCTACGCTTGAAGCGTTCGAAAAAAATACGCATATCAACGTCCGCTACGACTACTACGACAGCAACGAAGCCCTCGAAGCCAAGCTTTTGACCGGCAAATCCGGTTACGACCTCGTTGCACCGTCCATTGCCAACGTCGGACGCCAAATCAAAGCCGGCGCGTATCAAAAAATCGACAAAAGCCAAATCCCGAACTACGCCAACATCGATGCTGACCTGCTTGCCATGATGGCAAAAGTCGATCCGGGCAACCAATACGCAGTCCCTTATTTCTGGGGCATCAACACGCTCGCCATCAACAAAAAACTGGTCCAAAAAGCCTTGGGAACGGAGCAGCTGCCCGAAAACGAATGGGATTTGGTGTTCAATCCCGAATACACCAAAAAGCTGAAATCCTGCGGCATCAGCTATTTTGACAGCGCCATCGAACAAATCCCGCTCGCGCTGCATTATTTAGGCAAAGACCCGAATACCGAAAACCCCGACGACATCAAAGCCGCCGTCAACATGATGAAAAAAGTGCGTCCCGACATCAAACGCTTCACTTCGTCAGGCTATATTGACGATATGGCGGCGGGCAACCTTTGCGTTTCAGTCGGTTACGGCGGCGATTTAAATATCGCCAAAACACGCGCGCAAGAAGCGAAGAACGGCGTCGAAATCGAAGTGTTAGCACCCAAAAGCGGCGTCGGCATCTGGGTGGATTCCATGATGATTCCGCGCGATGCCCAAAATACCGCCAATGCGCACAAATACATCAACCACACGCTCGATCCCGAAGTCGCGGCACAAAACGGCAATTTCGTTACCTACGCCCCCGCCAGCCGCCCTGCCCGTGCATTGATGGACGAAAAATATACCGGCGATGCGTCTATCTTCCCGACCAAGGAATTGATGGATAAAAGTTTCATCGTATCGCCCAAATCAACAGATGCAAGCCGCCTGAGCGTCCGCTTGTGGCAATCGCTGAAAGCAGGCAAATAGCCGTTTTGATGCGTTGGAAAACTAAAGGTCGTCTGAAAACCCACAATCGGGTTTTCAGACGACCTTTCACTTTCTCAACTCAACATCAGAATTTCGCTTGCAGCCTCAACCAAGCGGTACGGCCAGGTTCGTTGACGCGCAAGGTTTGCGTGCCTGCTGAAGGGTCGCCGCCTTTGCTGACGAATTCGGCATAGGTTTTGTTGAACACGTTGTCTATGCCAGCCTGCAAGGTGGCGTATTTGCTGAATTTCCAGCCGGCATTGAGCGAGAGTACGCCGAATCCGGAAGAGGCACCGATGTCCTGACCGACGATATTGCCTTGACCTTTGCTGTAACGGTTTTGTTTCGCTACGACGCGCCATAACGCGCCTGCGCTGTATTTGCCGTTGTCAAAGGCGAGGGTGTTGTTCCACTCGAGCGGCGGGGTTTGTGCCAAAGGTTTGCCGTCGGTACGGTTTTTGCCGTGGGTGTAGGCGAGGCTGCTGCCGATTTCCCAATTAGGTGCAAACGTCCATTTGACTTCGGCTTCGCCGCCGAAACGAGAGGCTTTAACGTTGCGTACGCCTAAATCCGTGCCTTGGCGTTCGAGTATGATGAAGTTTTTGACATCGCTGCCGAATACGGATACGGAGGCATGGAGGTTAGGACGTTTCCAGATGATGCCCGCATCGATTTGGCGGTTTTGTTCGGGATGGATGATTTTCTTTTTGGCGCGCAGACGTTCCCAGTAGTCGGGCGAGCGTTCGGCGATACCGAATCCGGCGTAGTATTTCAAGCCGTTATCCGTATCACGTTCCCAACGTAAGAAACCGGAATTCAAGTTGAATTTCTGATGTTTCAAAACGGGATCGGTTACGTCTGCGGAATCGTAATGCGCTTTGACACGGTCGTGGCGCAAGCCTGCTACCCAACGTTGTTTGTCGGTTTGCTGCCAAGCGGCTTCGGTGAAAACGCCCCATTGTTTGAAACTTTGATTGGGCATGTAGGGCTTGTGGCTGTAACCGTCGCCGCCGCGTTCCATACGGGCGACGTGTACGTCGTCCATATAATCTACGCCGGTTTGCAGATTGAGTTTGTCCCAGTCGAAGGTGGCTTTCAGACGACCTGTGTCGGTGTTGCGTTTGGGGTTGTTGGCGTTTTTAATCTGTTTGCCTGCCGGATTGCGGATGGTGCGCAGGCTGTATGTGTCCATGACGTGGTCGATTTCGCTTTCACCGTAGCGCAATTCGAGTTCGCTGAACCAAGGGGTGAGGTTGCGTTGGGTAAAGCGGACGTTCCATGCGTCGCGGTCGAATTTGCTGCCGTCCATCATGCGGTCGGCGTAGGCGACCTTGGCCCTGCTGCGTTCGTATGTGCCGGCAATGGTGGTGTTTTCGGTCGGGGTGATGCCCAGTTGCAGCATTTGGCTGTCGCGTTTGAAATGGGAGTGGACGCGTTTGCCTGAGCCGTCTTTGTAGTCGCCGGCCTCGTTATGGGAAATATTGCTGCGGACGTAGCCGTATTTGCCGCCGAATTCGGCTTCAAGCGAACCGTCGCGACGGTCGTTGCTGCCTGCGGTCAGGGAGGCGTTGATGTTGTAAGGTTTTTCGCTGAAATCAGGGTCTTTGCGGATGAATTGTACCGAGCCGCTGACCAAACCCATGCCTTGGGTTACGGTTTGCGGGCCTTTGGTGACGACGACTTTGTCGAAAGAATTCGGGTGGATGTAGGCAGTCGGCGGGTCCATACGCATGCTGCAGCCGCCGTAAATAAACTGGTCGTCTGCGTTAATCGACAGGCGCGAACCGCCCAAACCGCGGAACAATGGATCGCCCGAGCTTCCGCCTTTGCGGATGATGCTCATGTTGGGCACGGATTGTAAAAGGTCCGCACCGTCTCCGGCAGGGAGGGGTTGCAAAGCAGCTTTGGGGTTGAAAGTAACGCTATTGGCTTTTTGTTGTTGTGTGCCGGTGACGGTAACGGGGGAAAGGATAACAGTTTCTTCGGGAACAGGGTCTGTGTCCGCCCAAGCCTGGGAGACGGCTAAGGCAATCGGCAGAAGGAGTAGCTGGTGTTTCATTCTTAGAGCTCCTTTTATTAGTTTAGTTCATTGTGCGTAGTTAATTACTACTTTGGTAGTATAAAGAATGTCAGGCAGTTTGTGAGGAAGAAAACGGTTTTATTTAATTTAAGTCAATATTTTTGAGTCATAATTAAATTATTTGAATAATAGTAATAACTGTGTTGATTAATTACTTGTTTTTTAGTCTGACAGGAAGAAAGAATAAGGCTGTTACGGGGATAAGGAGGGTTGTGTTCAGGATTGGTGTGCAAACCTGTTTTGGCGTGCTGCGAAGGCGTGTCCTTTGGTATTCCGTTTGCAGTCATTACGATATTTCAAACAGCAAAAAGGTCGTCTGAAAATTTTTCAGACGACCTTTGCTTTACTGGGAAACTCCTGACAAACGATACCGGCGGGTTTATTTAAACCAACCCCTGACGCGCTCCAGCCCGCCGAAATTGATGCAGGCATCGGCGAATGCCTGCGCTTTCGGTTTGGCGCGGTAAGCCACGCCTACGCCCGCTTCTTTGAGCATCGGAATATCGTTCGCACCGTCGCCCATCGCCAAAACCTGATGCGGCTGCAATCCGAGGCGGTCGCGGTATTCGCGCAATAAATCCGCCTTGGCCTGCGCGTCGATGATTCTGCCTTTCAGACGACCTGTCAGCTTGCCGTTTTCAATTTCCAAAATATTGGCGTGTTGGTATTCGAAGCCGAGGCGTTGTTGCAGCCTTTCAGTGAAAAACGTGAATCCGCCCGACACCAGCATGAATTTCACGCCGTGCGCCTTGCATTCGTCCAACAAAAATTCCGCGCCGGGCGAGAGCCGCAAAACGTTTTCATAAACCTCCGCCAAAACCCGCTCGTCCAATCCCGCCAGCAGGGCGACGCGGCTGCGCAAAGACTGCTCGAAATCCAATTCGCCGCGCATCGAGCGTTCGGTAATTTCCGCCACGCGGTCTTTCAAACCGACGCCCGCCGCAATTTCATCGACGCATTCAATGGTAATCAGCGTCGAATCCATATCGCTGACAATCAGCCCGAGTTCGCCGAACGCCCTATCGGGCAACACGGCGTGGTCGATTTGACGGCTGTCCAGCAACGCCGCGTCTGCCCCGCTTAAAGAAAACCCTTCTTCAACGATAAAACGCATACGCTTTTCATCGGCGTAATCAGGCTCGGGCAGGCGGGAAAGAAGGGCGGAAGGCAGGGCTTCGGCGGAGGGGAATTGAAGGACGAGGGCGTGCGACATGGCGGTGGCTCAAAAAATGCAGATTGCGGATTATAGCAAAGCCTGAAGATTTCATATCGGGAAGGTCGTCTGAAAACGGAATTTCTGATGAAAGCCGTATGCGTGCGGCGATGCGATGAAGCGGTTTTCAGACGACCTTTGAGGGCGAAATGATTCTTTTGAATCAAAATAGAACGCCTATTCGCCGTCATGGCTGCTTTTGTGTGTATGGCATGACGGCAGCGGTACGGTTTGGTTTACCTGCCAAGATTGTCCGCAGACAGGTTGCTTGAAATTTTCGGTAAATTTGAGGATAAAACCTACACGACGTGATTCGCTAAAGCTTGGCATGTAGTGTCGGCAAGTTTGTCCCAATATCCAAACTCTGCCTTAAATGCCTCAAATGCCTCAAATGCCTCAAATGCCTCAAACCCTTTTGAAATGTTCCCAAACCGGTTTGCAGTTTTCCGGCAGTTCGGGACACGCGCCAAGGATACCGCCGCTGAAGTCGTTTAAGCGGTGGAAGTCGCTGCCCGCGCTGGCGAGCATGCCGAAGCGTTCCGCCAACAGCGCATAGTTGAGTCGGTCGTTTTTGCAGCAGTTGCCGCTGTGGACTTCGATGCCCACGCCGCCGAGGTTTTTAAACTCTTCAAACAGATTGCGCTTGGCGGTGGCGGACAAGTCGTAGCGCATGGGGTGGGCGATGATAGCCATGCCGCCCGCGCCGTTGACGGCGGAGACGCAGTCTGCCAGCGTCGCCCATTCGTGGCGGACGGCGCAGGATTTGCCGTCACCCAAGTATTTGGTGAACGCCTGCTGCTTGTTTTTGACGTGTCCCGCTTGGATGAGGAACTCGGCGATGTGGGTGCGGCTGACCATTTCTTTGTTTGCTGCCAGCGCGAGCGCACCGTTGTATGCGCCGCCGATGCCTTTCTTTTCGAGTTTGGCGGCGATGGCTTCAAGGCGTTTCAGACGACCTTGCCGCACTTGTGCCAACAGGTTTTGCAGGTTTTCGTCCTGTTCGTCGAAATCCAAACCAACGACGTGTATGGTGCGCCCGCGCCAAGTTACGGAGATTTCCACGCCGTTGACGAAACGCAGCCCGAGTTTGTCCGCTTCGGCACGCGCTTCGGCGATGCCGCCGGTGTGGTCGTGGTCGGTCAACGACAGCAGCGTGCAGCCGTTTTGATGCGCAAGGCGCACGACTTCGGCGGGGGAGAGCATACCGTCGGAAACGGTAGAATGGCAGTGCAGGTCTATCATGGGGCGTTATGTGTGTGGTGAACGATGTGCGGGGTGTTAATATTGTCGGGCAGTGTGGCGACGATGGTAATTTTAAAAACGAGTGTATGGCAAATTCAAAGAAAAAGCCCTATGTCGTCATTCCCGTGCAGGCGGGAATCTAGACTTTGATTTGTCGGAAATGTTTAAGGTTAACCGCTATTTCAAACTTCTGGATTCCCACCTGATCGGGAATGACGATATGAGTATTTTTTTATTTTAATCCACTATAAAAGGTCGTCTGAAAACGCGGTTTCCATCAAGCCGAACCGTTTTCAGACGACCTTTCCGTTGTCTTCGTCGTCCGTCCAGCCCGCTTCTTTCAATTTCCGCCGTTGCGCGTCGTATTTGGCTTTATCCGTCCAATAAATCGTCTGGATGCAGGCATCGCCGCAGTCGCTGCCGCAGCATTCCCACGATTCGGGGCGGACGGGTTCGTCTAAAAGCGGCTCGCCCAAGAGGGCTTCGGCTTTATTCTTCAGGGTCGTATCCATCGGCGATTTCCAAGCGCGCGCCGTCAAACTCGATGACTTCGCTGCCGCGTATTTTGGCGGTTTTGCGGGTTTCGGTTTCGCCGTTGCGCAACACCAGTCCTTCGGCGATAAACGCTTTCGCCTGCCCGCCGCTTTCGGCAAGTCCGGCGAGCTTCAGAAGGTCGCATAAGGCGATGTATTCGTTGTCTTCGAGATAGACGGTGGCTTCCATGAGGTTTCCTGTAATAGGGACGGTTTGAATGTGTGAAATTGTAGCATAGGTCGTCTGAAAGCCGTTTCAGACGACCTTTAGATTTTAAAACTATTAGATAAATGATTCATAAAAGATAATGATACAGAACAGACGTTGACCGATTTTTAGACGACCTGCCTAGCCGCACAGCAATCCACCTTCTCCTTCATCTGCAGAAGAAACAAAGATAAAGCTGACTGATACGCAAATAAAGCCTCCCTCTTCCACCAAACAGAAGAAGGGGTATTTTATCGCCGGTCAGAATTTTGACTTATGGCAAGAGTATGTGAAAAAACGTGAGGTCGTCTGAAAAAACGGTTGCCATTTTTTACAGATGGTTTATAGTTCTTTATAACTAATTTTCAGCTAATTCCTTATATCTATCTTTGCAACCTTGGATAAGTAGTTGCCATTGGGTACTCCGCCCGGCGGCAACATTTTTTTATCCGCCGGGATTTGATAAAATCCGTCCGTTTTATCTGACGCAGGTCGTCTGAAAAACCTAATACTTTGAATATTTATAGTTTTTATGGTTATAAATATCAAATAAAAATAAACATTTTACGACAACAGCTTTATCTGGAATCAACCAAATGAACAATACAAACAAAGAGAAACTTTTCAAACTCAGCACCTTGGCGTTCTGCCTTGCCGCGCTGCCGCAAGTCGTTCACGCCGCGGAAGAAGTGCAGCAGGTCGAATTAAAGCAGGTCAATGTGGTCGGCAAAAACCGCAGCCTGCGTACCGAAAATCAAAACAGCTACACCGTATCCGCGATGCGCTCGACTACGGGATTGGTGCTTTCTCCGAGGGAAATTCCCCAATCCGTCAGCGTCATCACCAAAAAACAACTTGAAGACCAAGGCGTAACCAGCCTCGAAGGCGTTTTGCAAAACGCCACGGGCGTCAACGTCTTCAAAAGCGGCGGGCGCACGCATTTTA